>Ga0299914_10000035_pt1 | contig 91421 bp, 69 predicted proteins | sample RVTome_10_FD_201361 | JGI IMG/M metagenome (GOLD analysis project Ga0299914, IMG submission 201361) | Soil microbial communities from uranium-contaminated site in the Upper Colorado River Basin, Wyoming, United States - RVT153D57 (version 2) ... | reverse complement strand
CCCGCTCGACGCCTCGACGCCCGACATCGGCCGGCTGCGCCGGGTGGTGCGCAGGGCGGAGCGGCTGCGCCGGGTGCTGCCGGCCGGCAAGCGCCGCCAGGTCTGGGGAACGGAGCTGTGGTGGGAGACCGACCCGCCGGACACGGTTCTGGGCATCCCCCCGGCGAGGCAGGCCCGCTACACGAGGCTGGCCGCGTTCGTCCTCTGGCAGCAGGGCGTTCGCGTGGCGCTCTTCTACACGATGGTCGACCAGCCCCCCACCGCCAACCCGCTCGACTCGCTGGACTCGGGGATCTACTTCTCCGACGGGCGGCGCAAGCCGTCGTTCCGGGCGTTCCGCTTCCCGCTCGCGACGCAGCGGCTGCGGGGCGGCCGCAAGCTGATCTGGGGCGAGGCGCCGCAGCGGGGCAGGGTGAGGGTCCAGCGGCGCACCCGTAGCGGCTGGCGCACGTTCGCCCGCGCCAGAGGGCGTCCCAACGTGCCGTTCACGGTCCGCCGCCGGCTGCGCGGCGGAACCGCGGTCCGCGCCATCTCCCGCGGCGTCGCCAGCCCCGTCGTGAGGGTGCGGTGAGCAGATCGATCCACGCACCGGATTCCGGTGTTAGAGGGTAACCTCGCCCGATCCGCCGCCGACCCACCTCCGGAGAGATGAGAAGACCGACCGCCGCCATCCTGATCGCCGTTCTCGCCGTCTGCCTGCTGCCCGCCGCCGCGCAGGGGGCACGGCTGCCGAAGGAGTTCATGGGGCTCGTCCCGCAGACGAGCCTGACGCCCGGCGACACGGGGCGGATGAAGCAGGCGCGGGTGGGCAGCATCCGCTCGCCGATGAACTGGGCGCTGATCGAGGGGACGCCCGGCGTCTACAAGTGGAGCGACTTCGACGAGACCGTCGCCGCCGCGGCGCGGGTGCGGATCCGGGTCCTGCCCTTCCTCTACGCGACCCCCGGCTGGGTATCGCCGAAGCAGACCAACCTGCCGACCGCCGGCGCCGCCCGCCAGGCCTGGATCGCGTTCGCGCGGGCGGCGGTGCAGCGCTACGGGCCGCGCGGCTCTTTCTGGGCGGAGAACCCGGGGCTGCCGAGGATGGCGATCCGCAAGTGGCAGATCTGGAACGAGGCCAACTTCTTCTACTTCACCACTCCCGCCTCGCCGGGCCGCTACGCGAAGCTGCTGAAGGACTCCTACCGGGCGATCAAGTCGGTCGACCGGGGCGGGCAGGTGATCCTCAGCGGCCTGTTCGGCAAGCCCGACCAGCGGCCGCCGCGGGCGATGGCCGCGGCCGCCTTCCTCAACCGCCTCTACAAAGTGCGCGGCATCCAGCGTTTCTTCGATGGGGTCGCGCTGCACCCGTATGCCGCGAACACGCGAGCCCTTCGGCGCCTCGTGGAGCAGGTACGCAGGGTCAGCGTCCGTAACCGCGACCGCGGGGTCAACCTCTACATCACGGAGATCGGCTGGGGTTCGCAGCACAACCCCCGCCGGGTCGCCTTTGAGGTCGGCCGGGGCGGCCAGGTGCGGGAGCTGACCAGCGCCTACACCTATCTGATCCGCAACCGCGGCCGCCTGCGGATACGGGGCGTCTACTGGTTCTCCTGGAAGGACGTGCCGGGCACGCCGTGCAGCTTCTGCGACTCGGTCGGTCTCTTCCACCAGGGTGCCGGCTTCCGGGCCAAGCCCGCCTGGAACGTGTTCCGCAAGTTCGGCCGCGGCCAGCTGCCGCGTCCGGCGCGGCGCGCCCAGCGACGGGCGAACCGGCGCCGGTAGTCCCGGCAGCCGAGTTTCCGAGATCGGGCGTGAGAGCATCCGGCGGCAGATGAGGCGCGCGGCGGGAACCTTCGCGGCGGCGCTCGCGATCACGCTGCTGCCGGCGGCGGCGCAGGGCGCCACCCGTCCGCTGCCCGCGGATTTCCTCGGCATCGCTCCGCAGACGGCGGTCTTCGACGACGACACCGCCTGGATGAGCGCGGCGCGGATCGGCAGCATCAGGGCGCCGGTTCATTGGGCGGGCGTCGAGTCGAGCCCCGGCAACTACAACTGGCAAGGGTTGCGGGGAGTGGTCCGCGCGGGCGCCCGCGCCGGAATCCCCGTGATGCCTTTCCTGTACGGGACGCCCCCATGGCTCTCTCCCCACCAGACCAACCTGCCCGTCGGCGGCGGCGCCACCCGGGTCTGGACCGACTTCCTCACCGCCGCGGTACGGCGCTTCGGGCCCGGTGGATCCTTCTGGGCCGAGAATCCCGACCTGCCCGAGGTGCCGGTCCGCCGCTGGCAGATCTGGAACGAGCCCAACTTCCACTACTTCACGACGCCGGCCTCCCCCGCCCGCTACGCGAAGCTGCTGCGCGCCTCCTCGCGAGCGATCAAGTCGGTCGACCCCGGTGCGCAGGTGATCACCGGTGGGCTGTTCGGCAAGCCGGCCGAGAAGCCGCCGCGGGCGATGCCGGCGGCGCAGTTCCTCAACCGCCTCTACCGGGTTCGCGGGATCAAGCGCTTCTTCGACGGGGTGGCCGTGCACCCCTATGCGGCGCGGCCGAAGTTGCTGGCGCAGCTCGTCTCCGGGGTGCGGCGGGTCAGCCTCCGCAACCGCGACCGCGGCGTCAACCTGTTCATCACGGAGATGGGCTGGGGATCGCAGGCGGGCTCCGACGTCGCCTTCGAGGTCGGCCCGAAGGGCCAGGCGCGGCAGCTGTGGAGGGCCTACCGCTACCTGATCCGCAACCGCCTGCGGCTGCGGTTGAAGACGGCCTACTGGTTCACCTGGAAGGACGTCACCGGCACGCCGTGCAGCTTCTGCGACTCGACCGGCCTCTTCCACGCCGGCGACGGCTTCTCGCCCAAGCCTGCCTGGGGCGCCTTCGTGAAGATGAGCCGGACGCGGATTCGCGTGCGCAAGCGCCGCAAGTGTGCCCAGCGAAACGTGCGCGCTAGGCGGAAGTGCCGGCGAGCTCGCGCTCGACCTGATCGGCGACCCAGGCGTAGGTCTTCGTCAGTCCGTCGCGCAGGCTGATCGACGGCTCCCAGCCGTAGGTCTCGCGGATCAGCGTGTTGTCGGAGTTGCGCCCCCGCACGCCCTGCGGCGCGTCCAGCTTGTAGTCGCGCTCCAGCTGCACGTCGGCGATCTGCTCGACGATGTCGACCAGCTCGTTGATCGTCACAAGCTCCGAGGAGCCGAGGTTGATCGGCTCGACACGGGGGCCGGCGGCGATCCGCAGCGTCCCCTCGACGCAGTCGTCGATGTACATGAAGCTGCGGCTCTGCCGGCCGTCGCCCCAGATCTCGATCCGGCCCGAGCCGGTCTGCACCGCCTCGGCGACCTTGCGGCAGATCGCCGCCGGCGCCTTCTCACGACCCCCGGTCCATGTCCCCTCCGGGCCGTAGACGTTGTGGTAGCGGGCGACGCGGGTCTCGAAGCCGAAGTCCTCCATGAAGTGGCGGCACATCCGCTCGCTGAACAGCTTCTCCCAGCCGTAGCCGTCCTCCGGCATCGCCGGGTAGGCGTCGGACTCCTTCAGCGCCGGGACCTCCGGCGTCTCCTGCTTCTCCGCCGCGTAGACGCAGGCGGAAGAGGAGTAGAAGAAGCGCTCCGCGCCGGCCTCGCGGGCCGCCATCAGCACGTGGGTGGAGGGCAGCACGGAGAGCATGCAGAGCGCCTTGTTGCCCTCGATGAAGCCCATGCCGCCCATGTCGGCGGCGAGGTTGTAGACGTGGTCGACACCGTCGCAGGCCTCGCGGGCGGCCTCCAGCAGGGAGACGTCCAGCACCCGGTTGTCGACATCCTCGAAGCGCTGGTACCACTCCTCGAAGGGCTTGCAGTCGACGGAGCGCACCTCGTGACCCTCGCGCAGCACCTCGGCGACCAGGTGGCCGCCGATGAAGCCACCGCCGCCGGTGACGAGGACGCTCTTCCGGTCTTGGCTCGGCTCGGGCACGGCGGGGAATATTAGGGATCAGGCCGTACGTGCATCAGGGACCGGGTTGCACGGGCGCCGTCGCGCGGTCCTCTTCGACCAGGAAGAAGACGTTCAGCGATTCCTGGCCCCGGAAGCCGCGCAGAACGTCCTGGCGGGCGTCGTAGACGAAGGGGGAGTAGCCGAGCGGCGCGAGCAGCTCGGCAAGCTCCTCGGTCGACTCGGAGCGCTCCACCATCGTCACCGGGCGGTGAGCGGCGAGCGTTTCCCGCATGCCGCGGGCGACGCCCAGCTCCGCGCCCTCGACGTCGATCTTGAGGAAGGCCGGGGCCAGCTCCAGCTCGTCGAGACGGCGCCGCTCCACCTGCACCTCGTCGAGGCGCAGCTCGCCCTCCGTCGCGCCCTCGGCGCGCAGCCGGTCGAGCACGGCGACCGCGTCCTCGCGCCGCAGCGAGGACTCGGCCGGCAGCTCGTAGCCGCGCCAGACGGGGACATGGAGGGTGGCCGTTCCGTTGACGTCGGCCGCCGCCGCGATCCGGTAGTCGAAGCGGGGGATCGCCCGCTTGACGAACTCCAGGTCGCCGCGGTGGGAGGGGAGCGCCTCCACCGAGAGGATCGGCGCCCTGCTGTTGAAGACGCGGAAGGAGAGCGCCGACTGGCCGATGCTGGCGCCGACGTCGAGGAAGAGGCCGTCGCGCCCCCCGAAGTGACGGAAGGCGCGAAAGTCGGGATCGTGGGGGCGGCGGGCGAGGTAGCGCCCCAGCGCCTTCCCCCGCCGCGCCCACCTGTAGACGGGGCCGAGCCGAGAAACGGTGGCCTTCAGGCGTCTGGGGTCGAGGCGGGTGGAGGTCATACGTCGCTGTCCTGTATAGGTTCGCGGCTCCGTGATCCTTGCAGCTGTCCTCTTCCTCGCGGCGCTGGCCGCCGCGCTGCGCTACGGCCGCCCCGCGCTGAGGGCGCTCGTCGCCGCCGCGATCGTGCTCTCGCCGCTGCGCGGCGGCCTGCTGGCGCTGGCCGAGGACGTTTCCCTGCCGGACTCCAGCATCGCCGTCAACGCGATAGTGCCGGCGCTGGTCGCGGCGATCGCGGTCGGCGTCCTGGTCAAGCTGCGCCCCCGCCCGGAGGACTTCCCGCGGCCGCTGCTCGTCGGCTGGGGACTGATCGCGCTGGTCGCCGTGCTCGCCTTCCCCTTCCAGACGACCGGGCTGAAGCTCTACGGGATCGGTCTCGCCCAGTACCTGGTGTATCCGACGCTGGCCGTCGCGATCTGGCCGCTGCTGCGGCCCGGCGACGTGCGCCGCCTCGTCTACCTGGTCTGCGGGACCGGCGCCTTCGTGGCGGCGACGGTTCTCGTCCAGCAGGCGGGGATCGAGTCCTTTATCCAAGCCGCGACCGCCGAGGTGGACGGTTTCGCCGCCAACCGCTACGCCGGGATCACCGGCAGCTATCTGCACACCTCGGCCTACCTGGGTGTCGCCTCGGTGTTGGCGATGGGTGTCCTGCTGCGAATGCGAAGCGCTCGGGGCACGGTCGGAGGCGCGTTGCTGCTGGCCGCGATCCTCAGCGGCCAGGTGCTCACCTACAGCCGATCGGGGGTGGTGATCGCCGCGATCGGCGCCGCCTCGCTGTTCGCGATCGCCGCCGCCGGCGCGCGCCTTCGCTTCGCCGCCGCGGTCATACCCGCAGCGGCGATCGCCCTCGCGGTCGGCTCGCTGGGCGGCGTCGCCCCCAACGAGGCGGGCAACCGGGTCACCTCGGTGGTCAGCCCGACGAACGACCCGGGGAACGAGCGCCGGCTCGAGTCGATCGACGAGGGTTTCATGCGCTACGAGAACGCGGCCTTCGTCAACAAGGTCCTCGGAGAGGGGCTGTCGGGCACCGGCAACGCGCGCAAGCTGGTCGACAAGCCGGTGATCGCGACCGAGAGCTACTACCTGAAGCTGTTGCTGGAGACGGGCGTGGTGGGAGCACTGCTTGTCGGCGGCTTCTTCGTCTGGGCAGGCGTCGCCTTCGGCCGCTTGCTGCTGCGCGGTGGCGGGAGGCCGCTGGCGGCGAGCATCGGCGCCGCCGGCCTCGGGCTCTCCCTCTACAACGTCGTCTACCCGGCCCTGGAGACCCAGATCCTGGCGCTGGCCTGGTGGCTGCTGCTGGTCCTCTGCCTCAACTGCCGCTCCGCCGGCGACGAGGAGCCCGCTCCGCCGGCGACGGGAGGTGCAGCGCGGGAGTCCGCGCCGGTCGGGAACGCCGGTGCCTGAGCCCGAGAGGGGGCGGCCGGTCCGCGTCGCCTTCTTCCCGATGCACCCGGTCGACGACCGGGCGAGCGGCACCTTCTGCGTGCTGCCGGCGACCCGCTCCGGCGAGCTGGGTGTGGAGGGAACGGTCTTCGCGCCCTCCAGCCCGGAGCTGTACGCAGCCATGTACCGGCGCAAGTCGCGGGGCTGGCGGCTGCGGGCGGCGATCTACTGGTACCTGCTGGTATTCCCGCGCCGCCTCGTCCAGATCCTCAAGGCCCGGCGCTACGACGCGATCTTCGTGCAGCGCTCGATGTTCCGCTGGGAGTCGCCGCCGCTGACCGAGTGGATCGCGAAGAAGATCACCGGGCTGCCGATCGCATACCACCTCGACGACGGCATCTGGCTGGAGGCGCGGCGGCGCTGGTCGGAGATGCGCTGCCGCCTCGCGACCACGGTCGTGACGGGCAACGAGGTGATCAAGCGCTTCGCCGAGGAGTCGGGCGCCTCCACCACTCACGTCGAGTACGCGGTCGACTCTTCCGCCTACCCGGTCGCGGAGCACGTCGAGAAGGACCGGGTGACGATCGGCTACACCGGCATATACCCGGAGCTGCACCTGGAGCCGATCGCCGAGCCGCTGCGACGGGTCTGCGAGGCGACCGGCGCGCGGGTGCTCGCCGTCGGCGGGTTGCGCCGTCCCGACCTCGGTGCGCTCAACCCCCACCTCGACTGGCGGCCGTGGGACCACGCCGACGAGTACTCGTGGGCGAAGTCCTTCGACATCGGGATCATGCCGCTCAGCGACACCGAGCTGCACAGGACCAAGGAGCCGCTGAAGGTGAAGGAGTACATGGCCGCCGGCTTGCCGATGGTCCTCTCCCCGGTCGGCCACAACCGCAGCGTGGTCACGGACGGCCGCGAGGGCTATTTCGCCGACGGGGACGAGCAGTGGGAGGAGCGCCTGCGGCGCCTCGTCGAGAGCCACGAGCTGCGCGTCGAGCTGGGGGCCAACGGCCGGGCGCTGGTCCTGGAGCGCTACGACCTGCCCCGCATGCTGGCTGACCTGGCCGACCTCTTCCACGCGCTGGCGGCGCCCGGTCGGGCCGCGTAGCGTTACGCGAGATGACAGGGCGCGGCGCTGCGGCGGAGGAGCCCGAGGCGGTCGAGACCGCCGAGGGCGAAGGAGGAGGCGGAACCGCCGGCCCGATGCTGGGCAGCTTCGCGACCACCGGCGCGATCCAGGTGATCCAGGCCGTGATCGGGGTGCTGCTGGCGCGCATCCTCGGCCCGGGGGGGCGGGGGGAGCTGGCCGCGATCATCCTCTGGCCGACGCTGCTGACCACGATCGGCAGCCTCGGCCTCGCCCAGTCGGCGACCTACCATGCCGCCCGGGCGAAGCGGATCGGCACCCTGGTCGGCAGCACCCTGGCCGTGATCGTCGTCGACTCGCTGATCCTGATCGGGATCGGCCTGGCGGTCATCCCGGTTGTGCTCGGCAGCCACGGCGACGAGGTGGTGCGCAACGGGCAGCTCTATCTGCTCCTCTTCGTGCCGCTCAACCTGGTCGCGGTGACGATGATGTCGATCCTCAACGGCCGCCACCGCTTCGTCTGGTTCCAGAGCCTGCGCCTCCTGATGTTCGTGACCACGATCGGCGGCCTGGCGGCGCTGGCGATCGCCGACGAGATGACCCTGCGCAGCGCCGCCCTCGCCTACGCGGCCGGGATCGGCGTCGCTGCGCTGCTCGGGCTGGGGGCGGTGCTGGCGACCATGCACGACCGCCTCGGCGCCGACCGCCAGACGGTGCGGGCGCTGCTCGGCTTCGGCGTCAAGAGCCAGCTCAGCCAGAGCATGTGGACGCTGAACGAGCGCGCCGACCAGCTGGTGATCTCCGTCTTCTTCAGCGCCGCGAGCCTCGGCCTCTACGTCGTCGCGGTGACGATGACCTCGTTGACGACGCTGATCGGGTTCTCCGTCGCCTTGGTGGCGCTGCCGGTGCTGGCCAGGATGCGGGACGGCGAGGAGCGTCGGCGCACCGCGCGGGCGATCGCCGGTGCGACGCTGATCGGGAGCTTCGTCGTGACGCTTCCGGTCTTCGTCGCAGAGCCGTGGCTGATCCGGCTGCTCTTCGGAGAGGACTTCAGCGGCGCCACCGATGTCGGCCGGATCCTGCTCGTCGCGGCGATGGTCTTCGGCCTCAACCGCGTGCTGGAGGCGATGCTCCAGGCGGTCGGGAGGCCGCTTGAGTCCAGCATCGGCGAGGGGATCGCACTCGCGGTCACCGCCGCCGGCCTGGCCGCGCTGCTGCCGCTGTTCGGCATCATCGGCGCCGGCGTCACCTCGCTGGTCGCCTACTCGACCAGCGCTATCTTCCTCGCCCGCCGCGCGGCGCGCGGCCTGGAGATATCAACCCGGGAGCTGCTGGTCCCCGACCGGGAGATGGTCGGCCGCATCGTGCGGCTCGTCCGCGAGCGCGGCGCCGGCGCCTTCGGCGGCTGAGTCCGCCCCGCGCCGGCGCACTCGGCGCGTAAGCGACTCGCGAACCGGGACTTCGAGCAGCCCGACCTCGGGAAGCGGCAGCGGTTCCAGCCCGGCGGCGGCGCGCCATCCACGGAAGCGGCCGGCGATGCCCCCGGCGGTGCGGTCGAGCAGCAGCTGCCCGGCGCAGATCGCGCCCTCGCAGGCGAGCGTGCGCAGGGCGTTGCGCGGGTCGCGCATCACCCCGTAGCGGCGCAGCAGGTAGGCGCGGCTCCAGCCGGTCAGCGCGTACTTGGCGCCGCTGCGCGAGCCCAGCGTGGCGGAGCGGGCGTGGGTCGCCCGCGCGTCCGGCGCCAGCGCGCAGCGGGCGCCGCGGCGGCGCATGCGCAGCGCCAGGTCGAGGTCCTCGTAGTAGGCGAAGATCCGCTCGTCGAAGCCGCCCGCCGCCTCGAACGCCGCGCGGGAGTAGAGGGCGGCCCCGCCGCTGGGCGCCAGGGGCGGGGCGACCCCGGCCAGCGAGGCGGCCGGCTCGCCGTGCATGTAGTCGAACGGCATCAGCGTGCGGCGGTCGGCGATCACACCCGCCGAGTCGACCGTGTCGGGGTCGTCGGGCTCGACCAGGACCCCGGCGACCATCTCGAAGCCGGGCTCGAAGGCGGAGAGAATCGCGGCGACGAAGCCCGGTTCGCAGCGGATGTCGTTGTTGAGCAGCAGGATCGAGTCGCCGGGGAAGCTGTCGATCGCCAGGTTGAGCGCGGCGCCGAAGCCGCGGTTTCCCTCCAGGGCGATGACCTCAACCCACGGGAAGCGGTCCCTGACCATCTCCACCGAGCCGTCGCTGGAGCCGTTGTCGACGACCACCGCCTCGCAGCGCCGCGTCTGCCCCTCGAGACTTTCGAGCAGGGCCGCCAGCCGGCCGGCGCCGTTCAGGTTCGGGATGTAGGCGATGGGCTCCGCGACTTTTTCCTTCCGCCGGGGTCAGGATAGGGACCATGATCAGGAAGCTTCTTCCGGCGATCGTGGCGTTCGCGCTGCTTGCGCTTGCGCCGGCTGCGCTCGCGCCCCCCGCGAACGCCGCTCCCCTGCCGCAAGGCTTCATCGGCATCTCGCCGCAGGGCAGCCTCGAGGTGGAGGACTTCGAGACGATGCGACGGGCGGGAATCCGCGACATGCGGCTGCCGCTGTTCTGGTTCACGGTCGAGAGCGAGCGCGGTCGCCTCGACTGGACGGGGTTCGAGAAGTCGGTCGCGGGGGCCGCCGCCGAGGGGATCCGCGTCCTGCCCTTCGTTTGGGGAACTCCGGGCTGGGTTGCCGCCAAGCCGGAGGTCGAGCCGGTCGGCAGCCGCCTGGCGAGGCGCAGCTGGATGCGCTTCCTGCGTGTTGCCGCGGCCCGCTACGGGCCGCGGGGCAGGTTCTGGAGACAGCACCCGGAGCTGCCCTACCGGCCGATGCGCCGCTGGGAGATCTGGAACGAGGCCAACATCGTCAGCTTCTCCCGCAACCCCCATCCGGGCCGCTTCGGGAAGCTGATGACGATCTCGGCGCAGGCGATTCGCCGTGAGGACCGCGGCGCCCGCATCCTGGTCGGGGGCCTGTTCGGCCGGCCGTTGCAGATCCCCCCCAACATCGACTCCGCCGACTTTGTCGACCGGATGTACCGGGTTCCGGGCGTGCGCCGGGCGGTCGACGGGATCGGCCTGCACCCCTACGTGCGCTTCGCGCGCGAGATCTGGCCGCAGGCGACCGCCCTGCGCGACGTCATGCGCCGCAACCGCGACGCCCGCGCGCGCCTCTACTTCACCGAGGTCGGCTGGGGCTCGGACGGCTTCGAGTCCCGCTGGGAACGCGGTGTCTACGGCCAGGCGCGGGAGTTGCACCGCTCCTTCGCGCTGATCGCGAAGATGCGCCGGCGCTGGAACGTCGGCAGCGTCGAGTGGTTCAGCTGGATGGACGCCGTCACCCACTGCCAGTTCTGCGACTCCTCCGGCCTGCTCACCGGGGAGGGGGAGGCGAAGCCGTCCTGGTACCGCTTCATCCACTGGACCGGGGGCGAGCGCGACCTCGTTCCGCGCGCGCCCCTGCCGCTGATCCCGATCGAGCGCGTGTCGGAGCCGACTGCCGGCGCGGGAGGGCCGGGCTCCAGCGGTTAGCCTTCGCGCGGCATGGAAGACCTCAAGGGCCTGATCCTCTCCGGCGGCGCCGGCACGCGGCTGCGGCCGATCACCCACACCTCTGCGAAGCAGCTGGTCCCGGTCGCCAACAAGCCGGTTCTCTTCTACGGGATCGAGGCGCTGGTCGACGCCGGAGTGACGGAGATCGGGATCATCATCGCGCCGGAGACCGGCGAGGAGATTCGCGAGGCGGCGGGGGACGGCTCACGTTTCGGCGCCGCGATCACCTACATCGTCCAGGACGAGCCCGCCGGCCTCGCGCACGCGGTGCTGACCGCGGAGGATTTCCTCGGCGACTCGCCCTTCGTCATGTACCTGGGGGACAACCTGCTGCGCGACGGCCTGCGGGGGCTCGTCGAGACCTTCCGCGAGGAGGAGCCGCAGGCGCTGATCCTTCTCACCCCGGTCGACGACCCCAGCTCCTATGGCGTCGCCGAGCTGGACGGGGAGCGGATCGTCCGCCTGGTTGAGAAGCCGAAGGACCCGCCCTCGGACCTGGCGCTGGTCGGCGTCTACCTGTTCGGGCCGGAGATCTTCGCGGCGGCGCGGAAGCTGGAGCCCTCCGCCCGCGGCGAGCTGGAGATCACCGAGGCGATCCAGGGGTTGATCGACGACGGCGCCAGCGTCCGCTCCGAGGTCGTGCGCGGCTGGTGGAAGGACACCGGCCGGCTGGCCGACATGCTCGACGCGAACCGGCTGGTGCTGGAGGAGATCGAGACGCGGATCGAGGGCGAAGTGGACCTGGAGGCGAAGGTCGAGGGCCGCGTGGTGGTCGAGAAGGGCGCTTCGATCCTCCGCTCGGTGGTGCGCGGCCCGGCGGTGATCGGCGCCGGCGCGACGGTCGAGGACGCCTACGTCGGCCCCTACACCTCGATCGGCGAGGGGGTGCGGATCTGCCGCTCCGAGGTCGAGCACTCGATCCTGCTCGCCGGCTCGACGGTCGAGGACCTGGGCACGAGGATGGAGGCCAGCCTGCTGGGCCGGAACGCGAAGCTGACCCGCAGCGACGGCATGCCGGCGACCCTGCGGATGATCGTCGGCGACAACTCCGAGATCGAGATCCCGCAGTGAAGGTCCTCGTCACCGGGGCGGCCGGGATGCTCGGCCGCGACGTCGTGCCGGCCGCCGCCGGGGCGGGCCACGACGTCGCCGGCTTCGGCCGCGCGGAGCTCGACATCACCGATCCCGAGGCGCTGCGCGAGCGCTTCGAGTGGGAGCGGCCGGGCGCGGTGGTCAACTGCGCCGCCTGGACCGACGTCGACGGCGCCGAGGAGCACGAGGATGAGGCGACCGCGGTGAACGGCGAGGGGGCCGGGAACGTCGCCGCCGCGTCGGCCGCGATCGGCGCCAAGCTCGTCCATGTCTCCAGCGACTACGTCTTCGACGGCTCCAAGGGCTCCCCGTACACGGAGAGCGACCAGACCGGGCCGATCTCCGCCTACGGGCGCTCGAAGCTGGCCGGTGAGACGGCGGTGGCGGCGGCCGGCGGCCGGCACTTCATCGTCCGGTCGGGCTGGCTGTTCGGGGTCGGGGGGCCGAACTTCGTGGAGACGATGCTGCGCCTCGCGGCCGACCACGGCGAGGTCCTGGTCGTCCGCGACCAGGTGGGATCGCCGACCTACACCTGGCACCTCGCCTCGGGGATCGTGCGGCTGGTCGAGGGGTCCGCCTACGGGATCCACCACATGGCCGCCGAGGGCGCCTGCTCCTGGTACGACTTCGCGCGTGAGATCTTCGAACAGGCGGAGGTGGACTGCACGGTGATGTCGGGGACGACGGAGATGCTCGGCCGCCCGGCGCCGCGGCCGGCCTACTCGGCGTTGGAGAGCCAGCGCGAGCACGCGATCCGCCTGCCGCACTGGCGCGACGGGCTGTCCGGGTACCTGGCGCAGCGCTCCTCCGGCAAGGAGGGCGAGGGATGAGGCTGCTGGTCACCGGTGGCGCCGGCTTCATCGGCTCCGCCTACGTGCGGCTGGCGGGAGAGGAGCACGAGGTGGTGGTGCTCGACAAGCTCACCTACGCGGGACGGCGGGAGAACCTGCCCGCCGACGCCGATCTGGTGGTCGGCGGGATCGAGGGCCCCGAGGTTGTGCGTGAGGCGATGGCGGGCTGCGACGCCGTCGTCAACTTCGCCGCCGAGTCCCACGTCGACCGCTCGATCGCCGGCCAGGACCCGTTCGTCGCCACCCACGTGATCGGCACCGGGGTGCTGCTGGAGGCGGCGCGGGAGCTGGGCGTCGGCCGCTACGTGCAGGTATCCACGGACGAGGTCTACGGCTCGATCGAGTCCGGCTCGTTCACCGAAGAGTCGCCGCTCGACCCCTCCTCGCCCTACTCGGCGACCAAGGCGGCCGGCGACCTGCTCGTCGCTGCCCACGTCCACACCTACGGGCTCGAGGCCTCGATCTGCCGCGGCTCCAACAACTACGGCCCGCGCCAGTACCCGGAGAAGCTGATCCCGCTGATCACCCTGAACGCGATGCACGGCGACCGCCTGCCGGTCTACGGCGACGGCCGCCAGGTGCGCAACTGGCTCTACGTCGAGGACTTCTGCCGCGGCATCCACGCGGTGCTGGAGCGCGGCGAGCCCGGCCAGGCCTACAACGTCGGCGGCCCGGACGAGTGCGAGAACATCGACGTCGTCAAGCGGGTGCTGGAGCTGACCGGGGCCGAGGAGTCGCTGATCGACTACGTCGCCGACCGCCCCGGCCACGACCGTCGCTACTCGCTGGCCTCCGACAAGATCCAGGCATTGGGCTGGGAAGCGCAGGTGGGCTTCGAGGAGGGCCTGGAGCGAACGGTGCGCTGGTATCGCGAGAACGAGGATTGGTGGGCGCCGATCCGCTCCGGTGAGTACCGCGAGTACTACGAGAAACAGTATGGAGTGGAACTGCAATGAGGGCGGGCCCCTGCAAACCGGCGCATCTCGGGGAATTGAAATGAAGTCGCTGCCGACCAGGTTGGACGGAGTGCTCTTACTTGAGCCTGATGTTCACGGCGACGAGCGGGGCTTCATGGTGGAGACGTTCAGCCGCGACGCCTGGGCGGACGTGGGCGTCGACGTCGAGTTCGTCCAGCACAACCACTCCCGCTCCGGGCGCAACATCCTGCGCGGGCTGCACTTCCAGACCGAGCCTGGGCAGGCGAAGCTGGTCCGCTGCGCGCGCGGCAAGGTCTTCGACGTCGCGGTCGATCTGCGCCGTGGCTCGCCCACCTACGGGCAGTGGGAGGGCTACGACCTGGACGACGAGCGCCACCGCCAGCTCTTCGTGCCGGTCGGCTTCGCGCATGGCTTCTGCGTGCTCAGCGAGTTCGCCGACATCGCCTACCTGCTGTCGGCGACCTACGACCCGGTGACCGAGGCCGGCATCGCCTGGGACGACCCCGACGTCGGCGTCGACTGGCCCGTCTCCGGGCCGCTGCTCTCCGAGCGCGACAAGCAGGCCCCCCGCCTCGCCGAGGTCGCCGACTCCCTCCCCTTCCGCTGAGCGTCCCGGACTCCCCCGTATAGCGGGTACTCCGGGACGTTCGGCGTCTCTGCGTTCGCTCAGCGGCCCTTGGCGGCGGTGATCGCCAGGCTGACGGCGAGCTTGGCGCCGATTCCGGCGTAGACGGCGGCGTTGAGAAGGGGGCTGTGCTCGGGGGCTTCGAAGCGGCGGTAGAAGCGGCCCATGCCGCGGTGGAATGCGATCTCCTGCTTCGGCGCCCGGCGGCCGGCGCTGCTGCCCCCCTTGACGTGCAGCGCGGTGGCGGCCGGCTCGTAGAAGACCTTCCAGCCCGCGTCCCAGAAGCGCCGGCACCAGTCGAGGTCCTCCATGTAGAGCCAGTAGCCCTCGTCGAGCAGGCCGACATCGCGGATCGCCTCGGCGCGACAGAGCATGAAGGCGCCGTTGACCGCGTCGACCTCTCCCGGCTCGTCCTCGCCGAGACCGGTGGCCCGGTACTGGCTGAGCCGGCCGGAGGCGCCCTCGCGGCGGCCGGCGCCGGTGAAGTGGGCGAGCGCGCTGAGCGGCGTCGGGAAGGAGCGCTTGCAGGCGTGGTCCAGCTCGCCCGACTCGGTCACCAGCTTGCAGCCGACCATGCCGATCCGCTCCTCGGAGCGCAGCCGCGCAAGCGACGCGTCGAGGGTGCCGGCGTAGACCTCGGTGTCGGGGTTGAGCAGCAGGACGGCGTCCGCGCCTGACTCCCGCAGCGCCAGGTTGTTGGCGGCGGAGAAGCCGACGTTGTCGCAGCGCAGAAGGCGGACTTCGGGGAACTCGCGCTCGACCATGTCCGGCGTGTCGTCGGGGCTGCCGCTGTCGACGACGGTCACCCGCATCTCGTCCGCGGTGGGCGGGTGCTCGTCCAGGGAGCGCAGGCAGGCGCGCAGCAGGTCGGGGGCGCCGTGGCTGACGACGATTGTCTCGAGGGCCATGGGGGCGGCAACTGTAGCCTCCACCCGGCCGCTCCAACGGGCGGCCCGCTGCGATGGAAGTCAGCCTGATAGCCACGGTCAAGGACGAAGCCGAGTCGATCGGGCCGTTCCTCGACGGCCTGCTGGCTCAGTCGCGCCCGCCGCAGGAGATCGTCCTGGTCGATGGGGGCTCGTCCGACGGCACTGTGGAGGAGATCAGGCGGGCGCAGGCGTCGTCGACCATTCCGGTCAAACTGATCGAGGCGCCGGGCACCAACATCTCCGAAGGGCGAAACATCGCGATCGCGGAGACGGCGCATGAGACGATCGCGGTGACCGACGCCGGCACCAGGCCGCAGAGCAACTGGCTCGCTGAGCTGGTCGCGCCGCTCGAGCGTGATGTCGCGGTTGACGTTTCGGCCGGCTTCTTCCGGCCGGGCGGCGACGGTTGGCGCCGGCGCGCGCTGGCGATCGCGATCACCCCGCAGCGCGAGGAGATCGACCCGCAGAGCTTCCTCCCCTCCAGCCGCTCGGTCGCCTTCCGCAAGCGCTGGTGGCAGGAGGTCGGCGGCTACCCCGAGTGGCTGCGGCACTGCGAGGACCTGGTCTTCGACATGGCGATGCGGGACGCCGGCGCCCGCTTCGAGTTCGCGCCCGAAGCGATCGTCGAGTGGGACGCGCGACCGGGGTTGCGCCCCTTCGCGCGCCAGTACTTCAACTACGCGCGGGGTGACGGCCACGCCAACCTCTGGCCGAAGCGGCACCTGGCCCGCTACTCCGCCTACGCCCTCGGCTTCCTGCTGCTCGCGGCCCGCCGCCGGCGCTGGGCGATCCCGCTCCTGCTGACGGGAGTGGCCTTCCATCACTCGAAGTTCATCCGCCGTCTGACTCGGATCCGAGCCTCGGAGGACCCGCTGGAGGGGGCGATGGCGATCGCCATGGTGCCGGCCGTCGTCACCGTCGGGGACGTGGCGAAGATGATCGGCTACGCGGTGGGTTGCCGGGAGCGGTCGGGCATCGAGCGCTACCCCTCGACCTCCAGCAGCCCCCGGCCGAACAGGTCGGACGCGAACGCGCGGACGTCGGCCAGCGCCCGCTCGGAGTCGACTCCGAACTCCTGAGCCAGCCCGTCGGCAAGCTCGCCGACTGCGCGCGGCTCAGTCAGTTTCTCCCAGCACCACGCGCCGGTGGCGTTGAGCCGCACGGCTTTGCCGGAGTCGACGTTCAGGAGAACGGTCTCCTCCGGCAGATCGCCGCGGACCGCGCGCTCGGCGCGGCGCAGGCCGGTGCCGGCGTCGATCTGCTGACCCTCCACTTCCTCCATGGGCGCATAGCCTAAGCGCGTGGCGAGCCTCTACGGCTATGAGATCGAGAGCGAACTGCCCCTTGCGCGGCTGAACGAGGCGCCGGGAGAGCGGGGGCGGTTGCAGGTCGCGAAGGCGGGCGAGCCGCTCGCCGCGCCCTCGGGGCTGGAGCCCTCCGGGGTGCTCGAGGCCGAGAGCGGCCTCCGCTGGTATGAGTCCTACGAGTTCGACGGGCGCTGCCTGCTGAAGATGCCGCCTACCGGCTCCTTTCTGCTGGAGCCCGAGGAGTTGCGGGTGACCGTGGAGGCAGGCGACGGCGACGCCGAGCTGCTCGAGCACCGGGTCGCCTCCTCGGCGATCTGCACGATGCTGGCGATGCGCGGCGACCTGGCGCTGCACGCTTCGGGCGTGGAGGTCGATGGAGGCGCGGTGCTGCTCTGCGGGCCGAGCCTGCGCGGCAAGTCGACGCTGGCCCGTGTCCTCGGCAAGGCCGGGCATCGGCTGCCGGGCGAGGATGGGATCGCGATCGACCTCGGCGCGGCGCCCGTCGCCTGGCCGGGCGCGCGAGGGGTGCGGATGCGGCCCGCCGGCGAGGTCAGGGCGCGCAGCGCGGAACTGGCGCCGGACCCGGGCCCGGGCGAGCCGCCCCCGTCGCCGGTGCGGGCGCTCGTGGTTCTCGCCGAGCGGGGGAAGTCGCTGCGAGTGGAGCGGTTGGAGCCGCTCCGGGCCCTGACGCTGTTCACGCCGAACCTGATCCACAGCGGCGGCTACGGGGCGATCGGCGCGGGCTTCGAACGGCTGGCCCGGCTGCTGCACTACGCCCCCGCCTTCGAGGCGGCGCTGCCGGACGACCTCGATGCGTTGCCGGGGTCAGCGGAGGAACTCCTCGACGCGCTTGACACGACGGGTTAGACTCGCGCAATTCGGACGACCGTCCAGGAGGAGAGATGAGCGACAAGCAGACTCCATACGAGGCCCCCAGCGTCGAAGAGGTCGACAACGGCGGTGCTCCGATCGAGACAGCGGCCGGCGAGAGCCTCGTCGAGCTTCAGTAGGCGCACGCCCGGGCCGGTACGCTGACTTCCCGACTGTCGGTAGTCGTCAGTAGGCGCCGTCGCCGCGGAAGATCGCCCGCGGCGTTCGCATCAGGATCGCCAGGTCGCCGGTGATGGAGATGTTGTCGAGGTAGTCGCGCTCCATCGCCAGGCGCTCCTCGAAGGTGAGGTCGCCGCGGCCGTAGACCTGCATCGGGCCGGTCAGGCCGGGTTTCACCTCGAGCCGGATGCGCTGGCGCTCGTCGTAGAGGGCGACGACAGCCTCCTCCTCCGGGCGCGGCCCGACCAGCGACATCTCGCCGCGCAGCACGTTGATGAACTGCGGCAGCTCGTCGAGGCTGAGGCGGCGCAGCAGGCGACCGGCAGGCGTGATCCTCGGGTCGTCCTGAATCTTGAAGGCCGGCTCGTCGAGGCGCTCCAGGTCGACCAGCTCGGCGAGCCGCTCCTCGGCGTTGACGACCATCGTGCGGAACTTCAGCATCGTGAACGGCTTGCCCCTGCGACCCGCGCGGGCCTGATGGAAGAAGACCGGCCGGCCGGAGTCGAGCAGGATCGCCAGGGCGACGACGGCGAACAGCGGCGCCAGAAGGGTGAGGAAGAGCGCCGAGACGCACAGGTCGAGCGTGCGCTTCAGTGCCATCGTCGAGCGCGGCGGGTCGGAGAAGCGGAAGTCGAGCACCGGCAGCTCGGCCAGCCGGTTCAGCTCGATCCCGGGGCCGAGCAGCCCGTAGTGCCGCGGCAGGAAGGTGAGGCCGAGGCCGGCTGCCTTGCAGTCCTCGATCATTCGCTCCGCGTCCGGCTCGCTCATCTCCTCCTCTGCGACGACGATTCGCTCCACGTTGTGCTCGCGGGCGACGCGGGAGAGGTCGGCGACCGAGCCGAGCCGGGGCAGCGCCTCCGACGTGCCGCCGTTTCCATCGGGCGACAGGTAGCCGATCAGGCGCAGGCGCGCCTCCGGGTGGGTGGCGATGCGGCGAGCGACGACGTCGGTTGCCTGCGGCGGGCCGATCACGATGCCGACCGCCGCGCCGGAGAGGCCCTGCCAGAGGAGGCGTATGAGCCCGCGGATCGCGAAGGTGCAGATCAGCGCGCCGGCGCCGACGATGATCGCGCTGGAGGCGTCCAGCGAGCCGGCGGGGCTGAGCGCCAGCAGCCCGTCCAGGGTCAGCGTGCCCAGCGCAGCGGCGGACACCAGGGCGGGCAGCTCGTCCAGCGTGCTGTGGCGGATGCGCCGGTGGTCGTTGTCGTAGAGCCCGTGCAGCTTGATCACGGCGATCCAGGCCGGGCTGACGATAAGCGCCCAGAAGAGGGTGCCGGTGTTCGTCGCCGCGGTCGCCGCGGTCGCAACGCAGAGCGCGGCGACCAGCGCGGCCCAGTCGCCGGTCGCCAGCAGGCGGCGCAGCAGCTCACCGCGCCGCCGGGCGCCGAGCGTCCCCAGCAGGCCACTCGGCTGGGGCGGCGGCTGGGGCCGGGCGACGGCCGGCCGGGCCGGCTTCGACGGCGCCTTCACTGCTCGTCCGCCTGCAGCTCCGGCGCCAGTGGGTTCAGCTCCCGGGCCCGCTCGAGGTCAGCGGCGGCGCGGTCTTCGAGGCCGGCCTTGCTCTCCGCCCTGGAGCGCAGGAAGTAGAGCTGCCAGCTGCGGTCCTCGCGCTCGATCGCCTGGCCCAGCCGCGCGATCGCGGTCTGGTAGGCGTCGGCGGCCTCGCGGGTCAGGCCGTCGGCGGTGAGGTTGTCGCCCTGTAGCTCGGCGAGCAGCCCGAGCTGGAGGTACGGGGAAGCCGCCCAGGGCTCTATGTCGCGGGCATTGTCGGCGTGGCTGAACGCGTCGCCGAGCTTGCCCTCCGCCGCGGCGGCCTGGCTCGCTTCGATTTCGCGCTCGACCAGCAGCGGACCGATCAGCGCCACCGCGGAGAGCCAGGCCAGGCCGAGTCCGACGATCGCGAGCCCGAAGCGCCGCCCCTCGCGCGAGCGCTCTGCCGGCGGCGGGCCCTCGCCGCGCTGCGCGCACCTGGCGGCGACCGCGACGCCGGCGGCCAGGAAGAAGACCACGCCCAGCCCGTGCAGCTCCCAGAACCAATCGAAGGCGGCCCCGACCGCGAAGGCGAGCATCACCGCAAGCAGGACCGCGGCTTGGGATCGCTCGCCGCCTTGCGCCCCGCGCCAGGCGGCGAAGGCGCTGGCCAGCAGGAAGCCGATCAGGGCCAGCACCAGCAGGCCGCCCAGCACCCCCAGCTCCGCGAAGGCCTCCAGGTAAATTGAATGGGCGTCGTGAATGGCCATGTCGATCGAGCGGCGGCTCTCCCACGCGTACTCGTAGGCGCCCGCCCCGGTTCCCAGCACCGGACGGTCAGCGAAGGTGTCGACCGACACCCGCCAGAAGTCGTGGCGGCCGGCGCCCGAGAGCTGGCCGAAGTGCTGTTCGGGCTGCTCGGGGAAGTAGATGTCGGGGCTGGAGAACCGGTCCCAGGCGCGCCCCCCCACGCTGATCGCGGCGACCACGGCGACGACTCCCGCGGCGATCGCGACGCCTCGCAGCAGCCGCGGGTCCCTGGAGGCGGCGAGGGCGCGGTTGATCAGCGGCCCCGCCCGCTCCTCTGCCCTGCGCAGCGCCGCGAACGCGAGCAGCGCGAACACGGTTCCCGCGGCGAGGATCAGCAGCACCGTCACGCCCTGGTCGACGATCGCCTGCCCGGGGATGCCGTCTGCCAGCTCCCGGCGTGCCTGGACCGCGAGGACCGCGGGCAGGGTCGCCAGCAGCGAAGCCGCGAAGTAGCCCAGCAGCCAGAGCCGGTCGGCGGAGAGCGCCAGCAGGCAGATCGCGCCGACGACGAGGACCAGGAGCCCGCCGCGCGAGTAGGTGAAGTAGAGGGCGAGCAGCGCGGACGGCATCGCGCCGAGCGAGACCCAGCGCAGCGCGCGCCACGTCGCGTGGCGGCTGGACCAGAGCAGCAGCGCGATCGCCATCCCGAACATCGCCCCGTTCGCGTTCCAGTAGCCGAGCGGGTAGCGAAGCCGCGGGCCGCCCAGATCGACCCCCGTCAAGTCCGGCAGCAGACGGCTCGCGAGGGCCAGAAAAGCGACCGCAACGAGCGCGATCGTCAGCCCTTCAGCGAAACGTTGGCGCCTTTCGGCGGTTTGGGCGATGAGGAAGGCGGCTAGGAATACGCCCAGGTAGGCGAGAACTCGATCTGCCTCGATAACGCTCAGCTCCACCGACCCCGACCAGAAAGAGGAAAGTGCGGACCACAGCGCCAGACTCCCGAGCAGGCCGAGAGACCAGTACAGTGGCCTTCCCGCGGTCGCGGACGTCGCCGCTCCGAGCACGAGCAGGGCGACCACCACAAGCCACACGGCCAGCCCGGCCAGGTGGCGCTCGCCGAGGTCGAAGCCCCCTCCGGCGAGGGCCAGGCCGACGACCAGCGCGATCGGCGCGAGCAGCGCCGCGCCTTTGGCTAACCTTGCCCGCCATGCCGTTGCCCCCGACCCACGAATCCAGCCGAGCGCCCCACCTGCTTGCGCGGCTTGCGTCGCTGTCGGTTCTCCTTGCATTCGTCTGCTTTCCAGTCGCGGCCCGGGCCGATTCGGCCGGCGCCCAGTACCAGGATCGGCTGCCGACGCCGACCGGCAAGTCGTCCGAAGGTAACCCATCCTCCGGTGGAGGCGGCGACGAGGCCGCCAACCAGCCGTCCGTTTCCGGTGGGGACGGCGACGCCACGTCGGGCAAAGGTGGCGACGGCAAGGGCGGCGGTGCGGCCGGAGGCGGATCGGGCCCCGGTGGAAACGGCGGCGCCGGGCAAGCCGGCGGTGCGGACGGTGAGGCGGGGATCGGCGGAGCGACCGCTACCGGCGACGCACGCGACGGCGGCTCCGGGGACGGCGGGTCCCCGCTGGTCCCGATCCTGATCGGGATCGCCGCGCTCGCGGCGGTCTCGCTGGGCGCCCTGTGGATGATGTCGCGGCGGCAGAAGTCGCCTTCGCCGTCCACGCGCGTCTCCCCGGGCGCGTCCAAGGCCCGGTAGCCCCATGCGCCGTCCCCGGAAGTCGATGCCGCTCGCGGCGGCGCCCCGGTGTCTTCTTGCTGCCGCCCTGGCGGTTTTGCTGCTCGGCCTTGCCGGCGCTCCGGCCGCGGGCGCGGCCGGCCCCGCCCGCTTCTGGGGCGTCGTGCCGCAGCACACGCTCACCCAGGCGGAGCTGCTGCGGCTGAAGCGCGGCGGCGTCGACAGCGTGCGGGTGCCGGTCTCCTGGGCGAGGGTGATGGGGACGCCGAACACGTTCGACTGGAGCGGCCTGGACGGGGCGGTGGAGCGGACCGCCCGCGCGCGGATCGAGACGCTCCCCTTCGTCTACGCGTCCCCGAAGTGGGTGGCGCGGCCGGAGAACACGATCCCGGTGCGAAACGGCAAGCAGCGCCGCGCCTGGATGGGCTTCCTCAAGGCGCTGGCTCGCCGCTACGGGCCGCAGGGGTCCTTCTGGGCGGAGAACCCGGGCGTCCCCAGGCGCCCGGTCCGCACCTGGCAGATCTGGAACGAGCCGAACTACTTCTACTTCTCCAAGCGGCCCAACCCGGGCCGCTACGGGCAGCTGGTGAAGATCTCCCACCGGGCCCTGAGCAGCGTCGACCCCGGCGCCAGGCTGGTCCTCGGCGGGATGTTCTCGCTGCCGCGCGAGCGGCCGCCGAGCGCCTACGCGGCCTACCGGTTCCTGCTGATGATGTACAGGCGGCACCCCGGCATCGAGCGCTTCTTCGAGGGGATCGCGATCCACCCCTACACCCGTCACTACAAGTACCTGACGCCGATCCTCAACCAGGTGCGCTGGGCGGTCCGCAGGGCCGGCGACCCGGGCGTCGGCCTCTGGCTGACCGAGATGGGCTGGGGGTCGCAGGGCGGCCCCGACGCGACCGGTTTCGAGAAGGGCCGCAAGGGTCAGGTCCGCCAGCTGAAGGGCTCGTTCAAGGCCCTTCTGCGTCATCGACGGGCGTGGCGGTTGAAGCGGGTCTACTGGTTCTCGGTGACCGACTTCACGGGAGAGGAGGCCTGCAACTTCTGCGACTCCTCCGGCCTGTTCACGGAGAACTTCGGCGCCAAGCCCGCCTGGCACGCGTTCACGAGATTCGGCGGCGGAAGGCCGCGCTAGGCGCGATGCGAGCCGTTCGGCTGTCCAAGTGTCTGCTCGCGCCGGCCTTGTGCCTGCTGGGCCTGGGCCTCGCGGTCGCGCCCGCCGGCGCCGACTTCTCCGAGGAGGGCTTCGTCGACGACGTCGTGATCGACGGCCTCGAGCTGCCCACCGCGGTGCGCTTCTCCCCCGACGGCCGGGTCTTCGTCGCCGAGAAGAGCGGCCTGGTGAAGGTCTTCGACGACCTCGAGGACGATACGCCGACCGTCTTCGCCGACCTGCGGCTTGAGGTGCACGACTACTGGGACCGTGGCCTGCTCGGTTTGGAGCTCGACCCCGGCTTCCCTGAGGAGCCCTACGTCTACGTGAACTACACCCACGACGCGGAGATCGGCGGCGACGCGCCGACCTGGGGCACTGCCGAGGGTGGCGACAAGTGCCCGAATCACTACGCCGGCTGCCTCGTCAGCGGCCGGGTCTCGCGCCTGACCGCGGACGGAGACGCGGCCGCCGGGCCCGAGCGAGTCCTGGTCGAGGACTGGTGCCAGCAGAGCTTCAGCCACTCGGTCGGCGGCCTCGCCTTCGACAGCTCCGGTGCGCTCTACGCCGGCGGCGGCGAGGGGGCGAGCCCGGAGTACACCGACTACGGGCAGGCCGGAGGCAACCCCTGCGACGACCCGCCCGGCGGCGATGACCTCGAGCCGCCCGAGGCGGAGGGCGGCGCCCTGCGCAGCCAGGACCTGGTCACCGGCGGCGACCCGCTCGGCCTCGCCGGCGCGATCGCCCGCGTTGACCCCGAGACCGGGGAGGGGCTCTCTGACAACCCGATGGGCTCCAGCGCCGGCGAGAACCACTCCCGCCTGGTCGCCTACGGGTTCCGCAACCCGTTCCGCTTCGCGATCCAGCCCGGGACGGACGACCTCTGGATCGGCGACGTCGGCTGGAACCGCTGGGAGGAGCTCGACCACGTTCCGGCGATCGGCGGGCCCGAGCAGCCGCTGAACTTCGGCTGGCCCTGCTACGAGGGCGCCTCTCGCTCGCCCGAGTGGGAGGCCCTCGAGCTTGACCTCTGCGAGACGCTCTACGCCAACGCGGGCGAGCACCGGGTCACCGGCCCCTTCCTTGCCTATCCCCGCGGCGGGGACGTCACCCCCGAAGACGACTGCACCCTGAGCAACGGCTCCTCGCTCTCGGCGATCGCCTTCTACGAGACGGGCGGCTTCCCGGAGAGCTACGACGGCGCCCTGTTCTTCGGCGACTACGCGCGGCGGTGCATCTGGGTGATCCCGCCGGGCGCCGGCGGAACGCCAGACCTGAGCGGGCTGTCGATATTCGAGGAGCAGGCCGGGGCGGCTGTCGACCTGCAGACCGGCTCCGGCGGCGACCTCTTCTACGTCGACATCTACGACGGCTCGATCCACCGCATCACCTACTTCGAGGGCAACCGGCCGCCGACCGCGCGGGCCACCGCCACGCCCGCCTACGGCGACCTGCCTCTCGAAGTCCAGTTCGACGCGAGCGACTCATTCGACGCCGACGGCGACGAGTTGAGCTACGAGTGGGACCTCGACGGCGACGGCGCGTTCGCCGACGACGGCGTCACCGGCGTGCGCCCCGACCCGGTCACCTACACCGAGAAGGACGTGATCGACGTCGGGCTGCGGGTCACCGAGACGAGCACCGACGAGAACCTTCAGGACACCGACACGGTGGAGATCCAGCCGGGCAACAACGCGCCGAGCGCGAAGATCCTCACCGACCCCGAGACCCTGTGGAGCACCGGTCAGCTGCTCTCCTACGCGGGCGAGGGAGGGGATCCCGACGGCGACGACGTCGGCCTGCGCTGGTCGATCACGATCGAGCACTGCCCGGACGACTGCCACGAGCACTTCCTCACCCAGTCGAACGGGCCGAATGGCGAGCTGGTCGCTCCCGACCACGAGTACCCCTCGGACCTGATCCTGACCCTTACCGCAACCGATTCGGGCGGTCTGAAGGCCACCGATCAGATCAAGCTCTTCCCGCGAACCACGACGGTCCACGTCGAGTCCCGGCCGCCCGGAGTGACACTCACCCTCGGCGGCAAGTCCGAGCCGGCGCCGTTCACGCGCACCGTGATCCTCGGCTCCCTCGTACAGGCGACCGCGCCGGCCACGCACCAGCTCGAAGGAGGCAGCCTGATCGACTTCCTGCGCTGGAACGACGGTGCCGAGGACCATCCGGAGCCCACCTTCTCCTTCGAGGCGACGGCCCCGGCGAGCCTGACCGCGATCTACGACTGGACCCCACCGGGCGAGGGCAGAGGCCGGACGTGCTCCGACCGCAGCCCGCCGCGCAGCCTGTTGCTCCGCCGCCGCATTGCGATCGCACATCGCGGCATCGTCGTGCGCGGTCGCACCGCCGACCCGGGTTGCCGGCGCACGACGAGACCGCGCAAGCCGCGCGCGTGGATCTATGTCGCCTACGTGGCGCCTCGCCATGCCGGGGGCAGGCGCTGCCGCTTCCTGCGGCCGGGCGCGAAGTACTCGCGGCTGCGCAGCTGCCGCCGTCCGACTCTCCTATCCGCGCGTGGCTTCAGGAGGTTCGGCCGTGGCATCCGGGCGCGCTTCCCGCGCGGCCTCTACCTGGTCGGCTCGCTCGCCCGCGACCGGGCCGGCAACCGGGAGCGCTTCGCCAAGCGAAACCGCGCTCTGGTCCGGCGCGGCCTGCGCCGTACGAGCCGCCACCGCCGCCAGTAGCCGCATCCCCGTGCGATAGCTTCCCCCGCCGTCATCCGGGGTTGGGGTTGCCGGCCGTACCAGGCGGAGCTTCGGCCGCAATCGGTTGAAGACCAATGCGCCGACTTGAGCAGAACGGCAGCCTCAGGTTCCTAGCCGACGAGCGCTACGCAACGGCCTGCCTGGCGGCGGCGATGGCGGTCGCCGTGCCGTTGATCCTCTGGATCAATCGAGGGACCACTTTCTGGATCGACGACCTCGCGCTCTTCCTGGAAAGCCCCGGCCTCGACTTGGAAGGCGCATTGCGCCCCCACTTCGGCCACCTGGTCCTCGTGCCGCGAGTGGTCTCGAGGGTCTTCTTAGAGGTGTTCGGCACCGACTACCTGCCCTTCCGGCTGCTCGGCGCGTCCACCGTGGTGCTCACCGTCGGGCTGCTCTACACCTATCTGAAGCGGCGCGTATCTGCATGGGTGGCCCTCGCGCCGTGCCTCGTCCTGCTCGTCTTCGGCTCCGACTTCCTACACGTCATCGCCGGCAACGCCTTCGGCGTGCTGCTGCCCGTGTCTTGCGGGCTGGGGGCGCTGCTGGCCCTGGAGCGCGGCGGGTGGAGATGGGACGCTCTCGCCTGCGGGCTGCTCTGCCTGGCGATCGCCAGCTACACGGTCTCGCTCGCCTTCCTCGCCGCTGCCCTGGTTCAGATCGGGCTGAGCGAAAACCGCTGGCGCCGTGCCTGGGTGGTTGCGATCCCAATCATTCTCTACGCGATCTGGTTCATGTGGGCGACCGGAACCACGACGTCGCCCGGTGGCCAGACCGACACCAGGGACGTGGTGCTGATCGGCTCCTGGGGATATCAGTCGCTCTCCGCGGTGCTCGGTGCGCTGTCGGGCTTCGACTACTCGTTCCCGGGCTCGAGCGACCCCGCTCGGGCTGGGCCCGCGCTTGCCGTCCTCGCCCTGATCGGCGCCTGGTTCCGCCTGCGGCGAGGGTCGATCCCATCCACGATGTGGGCGGCTCTTGCCGCGCTGGCGGGATTCTGGGCGCTCGGCTCCCTCGGCGCGAGCTCCAGCCGGCCGCCGGAGAGCGCCCGGTATCTCTATCCGGGCGCGGTTCTGGTCCTTGCCGTCGCCGGCCACTTCCTGCAAGAGGTGCGCTGGTCGAAGGCGATGCTGGCCGGCCTGTACGTGGTCGCCGCCTGCGGGATCGCCGCCAACGCCGCCCAGCTCTATTACGAGGGGACCGTGCTGCGCGTCCACGCCGCGCAGGTCAAGGCCGGCTTCAGTGGCCTCGAGGTCGCGGGCGAGAACGCCCAGGCCAGTTTCATTCCGCCGCCGATTCCGGACGATGCCGGAGTTCTCGCAGACAGCCAGTCTCCCCTCGCCTTCCCGTTCATCAGCATCGGGCTTACCGAGGAGAAGCCCACGCCGGCCTACCGGGAGGCGGCGACGCTCTACGGCGACCTCGGCTACACGCCGGAGGAGCTCTCGCAGCAGAGCGACGAGCTGCGAAACCAGGCCGACTCGATCCTGGTCGCGGCGCTCGGCCTGGAGCTGACCGCGGCGGAGCCCGGCGCCCCGCACGGTCGCTGCCGCGCCGTCGCCGGCGACGGCCAGGTCTCCTTCTCGCTCCCGAGGGGCGGCGGCCTGCTGGAGAGCGACGCCGGCGGCGCCGTCGAAATCCGCCGCTTCTCGAGCGAGCTGGACGTCGAGGTCGGGGAGCTGGCGGCGGGACAGCCGACGATCCTGCGCGTGCCCCCCGACGACGTCGCCAACCCGTGGACGGTCACGGCGCCGGGCACCGCGGTGCGCGTCTGCGCGCTGCGATGAGCGCGCTCCGAGCATGACCCCGAGGCTGGCCTGGACAGGGACCTACGAGAGCGACTATCCGCGCACCAGGGTGCTGATCGCCGGCCTGCGCGAGCTGGGCGCCGAGGTCTACGAGTGCCACCGGCCCCTCTGGGAGCTGACCCGCCACAAGGCCGGCAGCTTCCTCTCGCCGGCCCGCCTGCCGGCGACTGCCGCCCGCTTCGGCGCGGCCTGGGCGGCCCTGGCGCTGGAGCAGCGGCGGATCGCCTCCGTGGACGCCATCGTTGCGGGCTATCCGGCCCAGCTCGACGCTCCGTTCGCCGCGCTGATCGCGCGCCGGCGCCGCGTTCCCCTGGTCGTCGACGCGATGATCTCGCTCTCGGACACGCTGCTGGGGGATCGCGAGCGGGTGGGGAAGCTGACCGGCGCCTCGCTGAGCCGGCTCGACCGGTTCGCCGTTCGCCATGGCGATCTGCTGCTGACCGACACCAGGTCTCACGCCGACTATTTCGCCCGGGAGTTCGGCGCGCGGCGGGACAGGATCGGCGTCGTTCCGGTGGGGGCGGAGCCGGACCTCTTCGCGAGCGCCCCGCAGCCCGAGGAGGGGGAGGTTCGCGCGCTCTTCTACGGCAAGCTCTCGCCTCTGCACGGTCTGAGCACGGTCCTCGAGGCCGCGCGGCAGCCCGGAGTGCCCCCCCTGCGGGTAATCGGCGACGGCCAGCTCAGGCAGTGGCTCGACTCGGAGCTGTCCCGTGACCGGCCCCCCGGCCTCGAGCACGAGGACTGGGTGCCCTACGAGCGGCTGGGAGGCGAGATCGCGTCCGCGGCGATCTGCCTCGGCATCTTCGGGACCAGCGAGAAGGCGCGGCGGGTGGTGCCGAACAAGGTCTACCAGGCGATGGCGGTCGGGCGGCCGATTATCACCGCCGATACGCCGGGCGCTCGCGAGCTGCTCACCGACGGCGAGGACGCGGTCCTCGTCCCGCCCGGCGAGGCGGAGCCGCTGGCGGCGGCGATGAAGAGGCTCGCCGCGGACGCCGAGTTGCGCGCCCGACTGGGCGAGAGCGCCCGCCGGCGCTTCCAGGAGGTCGGCGCCCCGCGCGCGGTGGCGCGCCGCTTTCTCGACTCGCTCGCCAACACCGGCCTGCTGCGGTGAGCGGGCCCGCGGACGCCGCGCCGCCGCCCGCCGGTCGCTCCCGCACCCGCCGGATCGGCGGCCTCGTCACCGGGGTCGTGATCTTCGCCTTCCTGCTCTGGGGGCTGGTACGCGGCTGGAGCCAGGTCTCCGACTTCGACTGGCAGCTCGACCCGCCGCTGCTGGCGGCCGCGGTCGCCGTCGTCTTCTGCGGCTACCTGGCCTCCGGCGTCGGCTACCTGATCGTCGTCAACTTCCTCGGCGTACCGGGCGAGGTGTCGCGGTTCGAGCTGCTGTCCGGCTGGGCGCGGGCGCTGCTGGGCCGCTACGTGCCGGGGACGGTGGTGATGCTCGCCAGCCGGGTCGTGCTGGGGCGGGAGGCCGGGGTGCCGGCGCGCGTGACGCTGGCCGCGAGCGTCTACGAGCAGGTCCTGCTGCTGACCACCGCGGCGCTGGCTTCGCTCGCCTTCGTCGTCGCCTACGAGGACTCCGGCGTCTCCTGGGTGCTGCTGGCCGTCGCCATTGCGGGCGGGCTGGGACTGGTGCATCCGCGCGTCTTCCGGCCGCTCTCGACCTGGATGCTGAAGAAGGCCGGGCGCGAGCCGCTCGACCGATTCCTGAGCGGCGCGCACCTGCTCGCGCTGCTGCTCTACTACGCCTTCGTCAACGCGCTGATGGGCACCGGCGTCTGGCTGCTGATCCACGCCGCGGCCGGCGCCGACGCGGGCGACCTCGCCTACGTCGCGCTCGCCTTCCTGCTCTCGTTCACGCTCGGCATGCTGGCCTGGATCGTGCCTTCGGGGCTCGGAGTGAGAGACGCGGCGTTCGCCCTGGCGCTGGGCCGCAACGTCGGCGACGGCGTCGCGATCGCGCTCGCCGCGGGGGTGCGGATCGCCGTGACCCTGATCGAGCTGGGCTTCATCGCGGTGGTCGCGGGGGCGCACCGGATATTGCGGGGCCGGACGGGGAGGCGGGCGCCGGAGTGACCATCGCCGCGCAGATGCGAGTATGGGGCTCGCATGAGTGAGGTCGACCTCTCGATCGTCATTCCCGCGCTCAACGAGCGCGACGCGCTGCCGGACCTGCTGGGGGAGATCGAGGCGGCGGTGAAGCCGCTGGGCCAAAGCTGGGAGGCGATCGTGATCGACGACGGCTCCACGGACGGGTCCTTCGACCTGGTCGAGGAGCTGGCGGCCGAGCGACCCTGGCTACGGGGCGTGAAGCTGCGCCACAACTTCGGCAAGTCGGCGGCGCTGGCGACCGGATTCGACCACGCCCGGGGTGACGTCATCGTCACGATCGACGGCGACGGCCAGGACGACCCGGCGGACATCTCCAAGCTTTTGAAGGGGCTCGAGCAGGGCGCCGACATCGTCTCCGGCTGGAAGCGCGATCGGCGCGACCCGCTCACAAGGCGGCTCGCCTCTCGCATCTTCAATCGGATGACCTCTCTGTTCACCGGGGTGGAGATGCACGACATGAACTGCGGCTTCAAGGCCTACCGCGGAGAATGCGCACGGTCCCTGGAGCTCTACGGCGAGATGCACCGCTTCATTCCGGCGCTGGCCGAGCAGCAGGGCTGGCGGGCAACTGAGGTCGCCGTCAACCACCGACCGCGCAGCCACGGGCGCTCGCGGTTCGGGCTGGAGCGCTACCCGCGCGGCGCGCTCGACCTTCTCACCGTGGTGTTCATCGGCCGCTACGAGAACCGCCCACTGCACCTGTTCGGCGGCATCGGACTGGCGCTCACCGCGATCGGAGCCGTGATCTGCGCCTACCTCACGGTGCTGTGGCTCGGCGGAGAGGGGATCGGTGACCGGCCGCTCCTCTTCCTCGGCGTACTGTTGATCGTCGTCGGTATCCAGCTTTTCACGCTTGGATTGCTCGGCCAGATGCTGGTGCTGGGCAGGCGCGAGCAGGCCGGCTCCAAGGCGAACGGGTCGCAGGTGGAGCGGGTCACCAGAGCGGGCCGCTCAGGCCCGCCGACGCAGCAGCCGGCGGGCGGCGTGGCCGGGGACCGCGGAGGGGCGGTCGAGGCCCCAGAAGCCCTGTAGGTAGCGGACGAAGCCGCGGGGGCCGGGGCGGGCGCCGTCGAGGGCCGCCTGGGCGTGGTGGCGCTCCCAGAACCACCAGAGCATCGCCGCGGAGCGGCGCGAAGAGGGGGGCTGGGCGAGAACCTCGTGGGCGCGGCGCTCGCGGCGGCTGAGCGGGACGGAGGCCAGCTCCTCCAGCACCTGCGGCGGCACGTCCGCGTCCAGTTCCGAGGAGAGGCAGGCGAGGGCGTCGTGCAGCGGCGCCGAGAGGCGCCCGCGGGTCGCCATCCGTGTCAGCCGCCCCCAGTCGAAGCCCTCGCCGGCCGCCTCCAGGGTCTTGTAGGCGTCGGCCGCCCAGCGGACCGGCTCGACCGGGTTCCAGGCCGCCCCGTGGATGCAGACGTGCAGGAGCTGGTCCGGTGGGCAGAGGCTGCGCGCCGGCTCGCCCATCGCCTCGATCTCGACCGAGTCGCGCCAGAACTCCTCGTCGAGGCCGGGCCGCCAGAGCATGCCGCGGTGCAGGTCGATCTCCAGCCCGTCCTCGTCGGCGAATGCCTGCGAGTGGCGCACGGTCAGCAGCCGCACCGGGTCGGGCTCGGTGGAGTGGAAGCCGGCTTCGGTGAGCGCCGCGACCGCCGCCCCGATCCGCTCGTCGGGCACGGCGACGTCCATGTCCCCCATCGGCCTGGCGCCGGCGTCGCGGTAGGCGGTCGGCAGCAGCGCCGCCCCCTTCAGGACCAGGGGTTCGAGGCCGGCGCCGCGCAGCGCCTCCAGCGCCCGCCGGCCGACCCGCATCGAGAGCTGGTTCACGGTCCAGCTGCGCCGGTAGATGCCCTTCAGCCGCGCCGCGTCGGGGTCCTCAAAGTCCTCACCCAGGTTGCGGTAGACCAGCGGCAGCAGCCGGAAGGCGCCCTGCTCGAGCTCGTCGATGTCGCCGCCGTCCCGCCGCCACTCGCGCCAGGCCTCGCGGGCCGGGTCGCGCTCCAGCAACCCGGCCCGCAACAGCCGCACCTGCTGGGCGGAGGGTCGCCAGATCGCCGCTCGCCGCCGCCGTCTCATCGGGCCTCCGCCCGGACCGCCGCCGTGTCCTCCGCCCGGGTCACCTGCCCGCCGCGGACGACGACGGTGCGGTCGGCGCGGGCGGCGACCACCGGGTCGTGGGTGACGACCAGCAGGGTGGGCCGGCTCTCCAGCGAGGTGAGGTTGTCGAGCAGCGCCCCCGCCGTGGCCTCGTCGAGATGGCTGGTCGGCTCGTCGAGCGCCAGCAGCCGGGGGAAGTCGACCAGGGCGCGCGCCAGCGCCACACGCTGGCGCTGGCCGGCGGAGAGCCGCACCCCGTCGTCGCCGATCTCGGTGTCGTAGCCGTCGTGCAGCTCGGCGACGAACTGATCGGCCATCGACAGCGCCGCGGCCCGCTCCAGATCCGCATCGTCGACGGCGTCGCGCCCGAAGGCGATGTTGTCGCGCACGCTGCCGCGGACCACGGTCTGGTCCTGGAGCAGCACCCCGACCTGGCGTCGCAGCGAGCGCACGTCGATCTCATCGAGCGGCGCGCCGTCGACGCAGATCCGGCCCGCCCAGGGCCGGTAGAGGCCGAGCAGCAGCGCGACCAGGGTGCTCTTGCCGGCGCCGGTCGGGCCGAGGATCGCGACCATCTCCCCGGGCTCGACCGCGAGTGAGACGTCCTCCAGAACGGGTCGCTCGCCCTCTGCGTAGCCGAAGGTGACGCCCTCCCAGGCCGGCGCGCCGCGCAGCTCGATGGGCCGCCCGCCCCGGTAGGGCTCGCGCTCGGTGCGGGCCAGCACGGAGTCGACCCGGTCGATCGCCTCGAAGCCCGTCAGCACGTCGGGCATCGCCGCGATCACCCAGTTGAGCTGGCCGCGGGCCAGCGCCAGCACCGCCATGAAGGCGATCAGGTCGCCGAGCGAGAGAGTGCCCTCGGCGACGCCGATCCCGCCGGCGACGAGGACGAGCACCCCGGCGACTCCGCCCAGGGCGATCTGCGCCAGCGAGTAGGCGTGCTGCATCCAGCTCATCCGCAGCCCGGCGGCGCCGAGCACGTCGGCCTGTGCCGCGCCGCGCGTGATCTCCCGCTCCTCGGCGGCCTGCACCTTGACCAGGGTGGAGGTGCGCAGCGCGCCGAGCACCCCGGCGCTGAACGCGTCGGACTCCTCCTGCCAGGCGCGGATGCGGGGCCGCACGGCCCGGCGCAGCGTCGTGTTGAGCAGGAGCGCGAAGCCGATCGTGACCAGCAGCAGCGCCAGCAGGCGCGGCTCGATCGCCGCCAGCGCCGCGAGCAGCAGCGCCGCCGTCCCCAGCGAGGGGATGACGATCGCCAGCAGCGACTTCGCCATCAGGTCGAGCCGCTCGGTGTCCTGAACGATCAGCGAGTGCAGGCGCCCCCCGTCGGTGTCGTCGTAGAAGGAGGCCGGCAGCCACAGCACTCGCTCCAGCAGCTCGGCGCGGACGCCGGCTACGGCCGGCTTGGTCACCCTGAGGACTATGTAGCGGCCGACCAGGCCGAACAGCAGGCTGAGCAGGTAGAGGCCGACGATCGCCGCCCCGGTCAGCACCAGCGCCCCGGTGTCACCGTCCGGGATCGCGTCGTCGAAGGCGCCCTTGACCAGCAGCGCGATCGGGATCAGCGCCGCCGACTGGACGAGCGAGAGGCAGAGGCTCCAGGCGGCCAGGTGCCGCGATCCCGAGATCAGCCGCGAGAAGGTCCGCCAAGCCTGCATCCGGCAAAAGTACAGCCGCTCGTAGAATCGGTGGGTTGAGCGACGCTCTGACCCCCTTCAGCGGACCCGTCCGGGAGTGGTTCGAGGCCACCTTCGAGGGGCCGACGCCGGCCCAGGCCGGAGGCTGGGAGGCGATCTCCTCCGGCGAGAGCGCGCTGATCTGCGCGCCGACCGGCTCGGGGAAGACGCTGGCGGCGTTCCTCTGGGGGATCGACCGGCTGGCGCGGGAGAAGACCCGGTCCGGAGGGACGCGCGGGGGCAGCGGGCGCGCAGCGGAGCAGCCGCCGGTCGACGGCGTGCGGATCGTCTACGTCTCGCCGCTGAAGGCGCTCTCCTACGACATCGAGCGCAACCTGCGCGAGCCGCTGCGCGGGATCGGCGAGCGGATGGGGGACGGCGCGCTCGACGTCTCGGTCGGGCTGCGGACAGGCGACACGAGCCAGGCGGAGCGGCGGGCGATGCGCCGCAACCCCCCCGACATCCTGATCACCACCCCCGAGTCGCTCTACCTGATGCTCTCCTCGCAGGTGCGGGAGATCTTCACCACGGTCGAGGCGGTGATCGTCGACGAGATCCACGCGGTCGCCCCCACAAAACGCGGCTCCCACCTCGCTCTGAGCCTGGAGCGGCTGGACCGGCTCGCCGGTGGCGGAATGCAGCGGATTGGGCTTTCGGCCACCCAGCGCCCGCTCGACCGCATCGCCAAGTTCCTGGTCGGGCCGAAGCGCGAGTGCCGCATCGTCGACGCCGGGCAGCGCAAGGAACTGGACCTGAAGATCGTCGTCCCGGTCGAGGACATGGCCGAGCCCGGGGCGCCCGCCTTCCCGAACGACGGCGAAGGGCCGCCGGAGGGCGAGCCGAGCGCGCACCAGCGCTCGATCTGGCCGGCGATCTACCCGGAGCTGCTGAAGCTGGTCCGCGAGCACACCTCGACCATCCTCTTCGTCAACAACCGCCGCGCCGCGGAGCGCATCGCCAGGCGCCTCAACGAGCTGGCCAACGAGGAGGAGTGGCACGAGCTGCCGCCCAGCGAGCAGCTCGGGAACGAGGACGGGGAGGAGGGCGCGTACGTCGCCCGGGCCCACCACGGCTCGCTCTCCCACGAGGAGCGCGCCCACGTCGAGGAGCTGCTCAAATCCGGCGAGCTGCCCTGCATCGTCGCCACCTCCTCGCTGGAGCTGGGGATCGACATGGGCGCCGTCGACCTGGTGATCCAGGTCGAGTCGCCGAAGTCGGTCAGCCGCGGCCTGCAGCGGGTCGGCCGCGCCGGCCACTCGCTGGGCGAGGTCTCGCGCGGCCGCATCTTCCCCAAGTTCCGCGCCGACCTGCTCGAGTGCGCGGTTGTCACGAAGCGGATGCGCGAGGGGGAGATCGAGGAGACGACGATCCCCGCCAACCCGCTCGACGTGCTCGCCCAGCACCTGGTCTCGATGGCGGCGCTGGACGAGTGGGCCGTCGACGAGGTGCAGGAGCTGGTCACCTCCTCGGCGCCCTTCGCCGAGCTCTCCCGCGACCAGTTGGAGAACGTGCTCGACATGCTCGACGGCCGCTACCCGTCGGAGCGCTTCGCGGAGCTGCGGCCGCGGATCGTCTGGAACCGCGACAGGGGCACGATCCACGGCCGCAAGGGCGCCCGGCAGCTGGCGGTCACCAACGCCGGCACGATCCCCGACCGCGGCCTCTACGGCGTCCACCTGCCCGACGGCCGCCGGGTCGGCGAGCTGGACGAGGAGATGGTCTACGAGGCGCGCCCCGGCCAGACCTTCCTGCTCGGCGCCTCGACCTGGCGGATCGAGGAGATCACCCGCGACCGGGTCGTCGTCACCCCCGCCCCCGGCGCTTCCGGCGCCGTCCCCTTCTGGAAGGGCGACGGGATCGGCCGCCCGGCGGAGCTGGGCAGGGCGATCGGCGCCTTCGCTCGGGAGGCCGTCGCCCGCAAGCCCGAGGACCTCGCGAAGGAGTACGACCTCGACCGCCGCGCCGCCGCCAACCTCGTCGCCTACCTGCGCGAGCAGCAGGCCGCCACCCGCGTCGTCCCGTCCGATCAGACGGTCGTCGTCGAGCGCTTTCGCGACGAGATCGGCGACTGGCGCCTGTGTTTGCTCTCCCCCTACGGCGGCCGCGTGCACGCCGCCTGGGGGCTGGCGATCGCCCACAAGATCCGCGCCGAGCGGGAGCTGGAGGTGGACGCGATCTGGTCCGACGACGGCATCGTCATCCACCTGCCCGACGCCGACGAGCCGCCGCCGGCCGACCTCTTCCTGGTCGAGCCCGACGAGCTGGAGGACCTTGTCGTCGCGGAACTGTCCGGCTCCGCCCTGTTCGGCGCCCGCTTCCGCGAGAACGCGGCGCGGGCGCTGCTGATCCCGCGCGCCTACCCGGGCAAGCGCACGCCGCTCTGGCAGCAGCGGCTCAAGTCGCAGAGCCTGCTGGAGGTGGCGCGCGAGCACCCGCGCTTCCCGATCGTGCTGGAGACCTACCGCGAGTGCCTGCGCGACGTGCTCGACCTGCCGGCGCTCGACGAGTTGCTGCGCAAGCTGCACACCCGCGAGCTGAGCCTGGTCGAGGTGGAGACGCCGACCGCCTCGCCGTTCGCCTCCTCGCTGCTCTTCGATTACGTCGCGACCTACATGTACGAGGGGGACACGCCGAGCGCGGAGCGGCGCGCCGCGGCGCTGGCGCTGGACCGCGACCTGCTGCGAGAGCTGCTCGGCCAGGAGGAGCTGCGCGAGCTGATCGACCCCGAGGCGCTGGAAGAGGTGGAGGCGCAGCTGCAGCGGCGAACCGAGCCGGGCCTGGCGGGGGACCGCGACGCGCTCCAGCAGGCGCTGCGCGGGCTGGGCGACCTGACCGCGGCGGAGGCGGTCGAGCGGGTGGCGGAGGGCTACTCCGCCGAGTCGATGCTGGAGAAGCTGGTCGCCGAGAAGCGCGCCGCCCGGGTCGAGGTGCGCGGCGAGCAGCGCTTCATCGCCGCCGAGGACGCGGGGCTCTACCGCGACGCGCTCGGGGCGGCGCCGCCGGACGGCCTGCCCGACGACTTCCTCGCCCACCGCGACGACGCGATGCTCGACCTGGTGCGCCGCTACGCGCGCACCCACGGCCCCTTTCCGACCGCACGCCTGGCGGAGCGCTACGGCGTCGACCCGGAGCCGGGGCTACGCGAGCTGGAACGGGCCGGCACGCTGGTCCGCGGCGAGCTGTTGCCTGGCGGCAGCGAGCGCGAGTGGTGCGACGCCGACGTGCTGCGCCGGGTGCGCCGCGCCAGCCTCGCGCGACTGCGCCGTGAGGTCGAGCCGGCCGACCCGCGCCGCCTCGCCCGCTTCCTGTCCGGCTGGCAGAACGTCGACGCGCACCGCCCGGCGGGCGCCGGCCCCGACCGGCTGCGCGAGGTGCTGGTGCCGCTGCAGGGCGTGGCGCTCACCCCGAAGACCTGGGAGGGCGACGTGCTGCCCCGCCGCCTCGGCTCCTACAGCCCCGCCTGGCTGGACGAGCTGTGCACCAGCGGCGAGGTGGTCTGGATCGGCGCCGGCGCCCGCGGCCGCGACGACGGCCGCGTCGCCCTCTACTTCCGCGACGACGTGCGCCTCGCCGGGCCGCCGCCGGCCAACGCGAAGCTGGAGCGCCCCGAGGGCGAGCCGCACGAGGCGATCCGCGAGCGCCTGGCCGGCGGGCCGAGCTTCTGGCTCGACCTGCTTGCCGAGCTCGACTTCCCGACCGAGGAGCTGCACGCGGCGCTCTGGGACCTGGCCTGGTCGGGCGAGGTGACCAGCGATTCGTTCGCGCCGCTGCGCGCGCCGCGGCTGAACGCCGTCGCAGCGGAGCGTCCCGGCCGCTCCGGCCGCCGCTTCGCCCGTCGCCGCCCGTCCGCCGGCGCGGTGCAGGGACGCTGGTCGCTGACCGCGCCGCTCTTCGAGGGCGCGCCCGCCACCGGGCCGCGGATGCGCGCCCAGGCGGAGCTGATGCTGGAGCGCTACGGGATCGTCACCCGGGAGACGGTGCTGGCCGAGGGCGTCCCCGGCGGCTTCTCCACCCTCTACGGGGAGCTGGGCAACCTGGAGCTGCTCGGCACCGCGCGGCGCGGCTACTTCGTCGCCGGCCTGGGCGGCGCCCAGTTCGCCCTGCCCGAGGCGGTCGAGCGGCTCCGCTCCCTACCCCCGGAGAACGGCGAGCACCTGGTGCTGGCGGCGACCGATCCGGCGCAGCCCTACGGCGCCGCGCTGCCCTGGCCGAAGCGCGACGGCGCTCGCAGCCCGGCCCGCGTCCCCGGCGCCCACGTCTGCCTGCGCGACGGCGAGCCGCTCGTCTACGTCGAGCGCGGCGGCCGCGGCATCGTGCTGCTCGCCGACCTCGTCGAGGAGGGGCTGGCCGCGGCGATGGGCGCGCTCGCCGATGCGGTCTCCGACGGCGCCCTGCCGAAGCTCGGCATCGAACGGGTCGACGGCGAGCCGGTGATCGGCTCCGGCCGCGAAGACGCCCTGCTCGCCGCCGGCTTCAGCCGCGGCCCGCGCAAGCTGACCGCCTCGGCCTCAGCCAAGTAGGACGGTCCGGGTCCCTCCATCGCGCTTGGCGCGCAGCAGCGCGGTGTCGGCGCGGTCGATCAGGCCCTGGACGGTCTCGTCGGGATGCCAGTCGGCGACCCCGGCACGGGCGCCGAGGCGGCTGCCGTCGGGCAGCTCGATGCCGGCGAGGGACTCGAGCAGCCTGGCGACGACGGGATGCGCGGCGTCGCGGTCCAGGCCAGGCAGGACGACGGCGAACTCGTCGCCTCCGTAGCGGGCGGCCAGGTCCTCCTGGCGCACGGTTGCCAACAGCACCTTGCCGACCTCGCGCAGGACCGAGTCGCCGGCCGGGTGCCCCGCCGTGTCGTTGACCCGCTTGAAGTCGTCGAGGTCGAGCAGCGCCAGCGACAGCGAAACGCCTTCGCGCTCCGCCGCCTCCGCGCGGGCGCGCAGGGCGCGGCGGAAGGCGCCCTGGTTGAAGCAGCCGGTGAGCGCGTCCTGGTCGGCGGCGTCGCGCATCGCGGCGTGGCGCTCCGCGTTGGCGCAGGCGAGCGCCGCCAGCTCCGCGAAGCCCTCGATCAGTTCGACTTCCCGCTCGCCAAGGCGGGGCCGCCCGGCGGCGAAGCCGGCGATCAGCGAGCCCTGGTCCCGGCTGTCCCAGCGCAGCGGCACGGCGATCCCGGCCTGGATGTCGTCGAGCGCCGACGTGTCGGCGGGGGCCATGCCCTCTCCCTGGTAGTCGTGGGTGATGACGGTCCCGCGCTCGTGGATCGCCTTGCCGCCCAGCCCCTCGCCGGCCGGGCGGGTGATCCCCCGGAAGCCCTCGTCGAGGTTGGCGATCGCGACGCAGGTGTAGCCGTCCCGGTCGCTTCCCAGGTAGGCGGCCGCGGCGTCGGCCTCCAGCGCCTCCGCCACCTCTTCGCAGAGGGCGGTGAGCACCTCGTCGATCTCCAGCGAGCGGTTGAGCGCCTTGGCGGCGCGTACCAGCGCCGCCTGCTGGGCGCCGCGGCGATCGCGCTCCTCGAAGGCCCAGATCCGCTCCAGCGCGTCCGCCGCGCTCTGGGAGACCGCCTCCAGCAACGTCGTCTCCAGCGCCTCGAAAGGCTTCTCGTAAAGCCGCGCGACCCCTACCAGCAGCGCCCGGTCGCCCCGGGTGCGAACGGGGGCGAGCACGGCGCTCTCCGCGTGGAAGCCACGGATCGAAGAGCCCTCGACGTTGGCCGCGCGCTCGCCGGCCAAAGCCTCGGCGCAGACCGGGTCGCTGAGGATCTCCTTCGCCTGGGAGGAGCTGAGCCCGACCGTGGCGATCAGCCGCGGGACGCTGGTGGGGGAGCCGCCGTCGACCAGGAAGGCGACCTCGGCGTCGAAGACCTCGCACAGCTCCTCGACGAAGGTGCGGCCCAGCTCTTCCTCGTCGGTTGCGGCATTGACGAGAGAGACGATCTCCGCCCGGCGCAGCGCTTCGACGAAATGGCGACGCAGGCTGCCGACGTCCTCGCCGCGGATCGGCGCCTGGGCGAGGACCTTCCCCGCGGCGGATCGGCGCTCACGTGAAGGCGACAGTGACCACCGCATGGTTGTAGTCCCCTTTCGCCCCCCGGGTTCGGGCAACTTCGCCGCTGGTGTAGAGGCCGATCGTCGGCGGCGGCCCCGGGTCGCCGAACGAGTCGGCGATCGCCGCGACCTCCTCGTCCAGCGCCTCGCCGAGCACCTTGCGCCGGCCGGCGCAGTCGAAGACCAGCGCGGCCTCGGCCGGCCTGCCGTCCAGGGCCTCGAGCGCGGAGCCGACCGAGTCCCAGCCGGAGCGGACCAGCTGCCGGCGGCCGAGCACCGTGAACTCGATCGCCGCGCTGGCCGGGATGTGGGTCGAGCAGCGCAGGCTCCCTTTCCCGGCACGGCCGAGGACGTGGCGCAGCCGCCGGTTGCCGTGCAGCTCCGGCTGGGCGAGGGGGTGGGTGATCGCCATCGAGGCAAAGTCCTCGTCGCTGAGCGGGCCGCCGTCCAGGCCGAGCTGCTCGAGGTAGACCTCCTGCGCGGGGCGGCCGTCGATCTCGAGGATCACGTTGCCCTCCGAGCGGGTGACGATCGACGTCTCGCCGATCGTCTCGCAGGCCTGCGCGTTGCCGATTCCGAAAGGCTTGGGACGGCGCACGGCGACCGCGACGACGGACCCGGTCAGCGCCTCGCCGGCGGCCATCTGGAAGGGATGGGAGCCGGCGCAGGCGCCGCCGGCCAGCGGCACTCCCGGCCCGCACGCTTCGTAGGCGCCGGCGATCGCCTCGGCGATGTCGCCGGCGGCGAAGTCGAGCAGCAGGATCAGCAGCGGGCTCCCGGGCCCCTCGCCCAGGTCGGCGAGCGCCGCTTCGGCCGCATCGTGCCCCGCCTGCCGCAGGCGGTCGCCCTCCGGCACGCCCACGCCGAGCCCGGCGCGGGTCGAGCGGTCGAAGGCGATCGCGGCGCAGCCCTGCTCCAACGGGCCGTCGGCCGTGAAGACCCCGCTGCCGGTGAGCCCGGCGCAGATCGCCCCCGGCGCGGCCCTCACCATTCCCCCGGCCGCCGCCTCGGCGTCGAGCGGGCCGGCGGCAAACGCCAGCACCAGGCCGGGATCGCCGTCGAGGGCGTCGACCGCCGCCTCGCACGCTTCGCCGACCGCGACCGCGCCGTCACCCTCCGCGGCGGCGCTGGCCGCGATCTGCCGGGCAGCGGTGAGCCTCGACGCTTCCATGTCAGGAATCCATCGGCCGTCCGGCACGATTCCTTGAGTTGGCGATAATCGTCGGGTGGCGGAGAAGGAGGAGAGCACCATCGCCCCCCTGCGGAGGGTCCCGCTCTTCGCCGGCCTCGAGGAGGCCGAGCTGGAGCGCTTCTCCCGGGTCGCGGTGCCGCGCTCCTACCCGAGCGGCACCCGCGTCTTCCACGAGGGCGACCACTCGGACGCCTGCTACATCGTGCGGTCCGGCAGCTTCCGCGTCACCCGCGAGTACTCCGACGGCAGGGCGATCACCCTCGCGACCATCGGCCCCGGCGACATCTTCGGCGAGTTGGCGATGTTCGACGGGGAGGTCCGCTCGGCGAGCGTCGAGGCGCTCGGCGACGGCGAGCTGCTGGCCCTGCCGGCGGGCGACGTGCGGGCCCTCCTGTCCCGCCACCCGGAGATCACCGTGAAGCTCGTCGCGGCGCTGGTCAGGCGGCTGCGGGCGGCGAACGAGCGAATCGCGCGCCAGTCCTTCCAGACGGTTCCCAGCCGGGTCGCCGGCGTGCTCTCCCAGCTGGCCGCCGACCAGGCCTCGGACGGCGGCGGCTCGGGCGGCGACGTGACGATCCGGATGAACCAGGTGGACCTGGCGCAGCTGGCCGGCACGTCGAGGGAGAGCGTCAGCCGCTTCCTGGCGGACCTGGAGCGCTCCGGGGTCGTGCGCATCGGCCGCGGCCGGGTGACGCTGCTGGAGCCCGAGAAGCTGAGCAACTACATCTTCTGAGCCGCCGAACGTCCCAATTGCCCCTCCTGGGCATGTACTCCGGGACGTTCGGCGTGGAGGATCGATCCGGTCAGCAGTTGCGGACGCGGTTGCGGCCGCCGCCGCCGTTGCAGACGTCGCGACCGCCCTTGCCGTCGATCAGGTCGTTGCCGCCGCGGCCGAGGATGGTGTTGGCGCTGTTGTCGCCGAACAGCAGGTCGGGGCCGGGGGAGCCCTCGATCTTCTCCGTGCTGCCGTGGATCCGGCCGGCGTTGCAGTTGCGGATGTCCGGGTCGGTGACGCGGCCGCCGATCTGGGCGCGGACGTGGATGCCGCTGTTGCGGACGCGGGCGAAGGAGGCGCTGTCGTTGTTCCCGGGGCCGCCGTTGAAGAAGTCGCCGTTGCAGGGCTGGCCGCCGACCAGCAGGTCGTTGCCGGGGCCGCCGAGCATCGTCGCGGCGCCGCTGTCCTTGCGCGGGTGCTCGGTGTTGATGCCGAAGAGGATGTCGTCGCCGCCGCCGCCGACGAGGGTGTCGGGCGCCCGGTCGTCGCCGGAGTAGATGGTGTCGACGCCGGGGCCGCCGGTCAGGCTGTCGGCACCCGGGCCGCCGTCGATGGTGGCGTGGACGTTGCCGGGGACGCCGGCGACCGAGAGCGTGTCGTTGCCGGCCCCCATCGAAGCCTGCACGCGATGGGCGTATCCGGTGCACTCGACGCGGTTGCCGGCGACCGCGTCGCAGTTGGCGCCGTCGGGGTCGCCGGGGATGACCGGGGTGCCGCTGCCCTCGACCACATACGTTCCGACGTTCGCGGTCCCGTAGGGGCCGGTGGCGAAGCCGACCGCGACAGAGTCGCTGTCCCCGGTGCCGCTGATGACGAGGCTGGAGGAGTCATCGATGCTCTGGATCAGCTCGATGGTCACCGCGTGCCCCCCTCCGGACGCTTTGCCGCAAGAGGTCTTGAAGGCGAAGTTGCCGGTGCAGGAGTCGTCGCCCGGCCCGCCGAAGGCGGCGTTCGCCGAGCCGATCGCCCGCAGGTGGTCGTCGCCGGGGCCGCCGTCGAGGCGGTTCGGGCCGGAGTCACCGACCAGGCGGTCGTCGCCGGAGCCGCCGAGCACGTCCTCGACGCCGGTGATCCGCTCCACCTCGGCGCCCTGCATCACGCCGGTGCGCAGGTCGACATCGAGCGGGACGGTGCTGGTCGCGTAGGAGACGACGTCTCGGTTGCCCGGGCCGCCGTCGATCCGGTCAATGCCGGAGTTGCCGAGCAGGACGTCGTTGCCGGCGCCCCCGGCGACCAGCGGCTCGTCGCCGAAGCCGCCGTCCAGGTAGTCGTCGCCTGCACCACCGCGCAGGGTGTCGTTACCGCTGTCGCCGAAGAGCTGGTCGTCGCCTCCGCCCCCACTGAGGGTGTCGGAGCCGCGGCTGCCGAACAGCTTGTCGTCCCCGCCGCCGCCCTGCAGGACGTCGGAGCCGCGGCTGCCGAAGAGCTGGTCGTTGCCCCCGCCACCGACCAGCCGGTCGCTGCCCCGGTAGCCGCTGAGCAGGTCGTTGCCGGCGCCGCCGACCAGCAGGTCGCTGCCGCGCTGGCCGAGCAGGACGTCGTGGCCGCCGCCGCCGTAGAGCTTGTCGTAGCCGCCGCCGCCCACCAGGCGGTCATTGCCGGCGCCTCCGCAGATCGTGTCGTTGCCGTTCGGGCCGCCGTGGATGCGGTCATTGCCGCCGCCGCCGTGGATCACGTCGCTGGCGCGCTTGCCGACGATCACATCGTTCCCGGGGGTTCCCATGATCGTCACCTTCTTGCCGCCGCAGGTTTTCGCCGCGGCGGCGCCGGGGGCGGTCGCGAGCAGGCTGAGCGCGGCCACTGCCAGTGCGCTTGCGAGCAACCGCACGCGGTTGTTCCTGAAGCAAGTGAAGTCCATACCTCCCCATCGGCCACTTGGCGTACCCCATGCAGTGGCCTTGCGTCGTCTGGACGCCTGTTCCCCTTAGAAATGCATGCAACCCGGGCGACGAGCCAAAGTCCCGGTAAGTCGGGATTGATTGGACGCCCTCCCGAGACCAGGGCGCCCTGGTCGCGAGCGGGCGCGCCCGTCAGATACGCTCGCGCCGCGATGCGCGGCGGGATCTACGTACTCAACTTCTACTCGGCCGTCTTCGTCGACCAGCTGAAGCGCGGTCGCAAGACGGCGACGATCCGGCTCGGCGACAAGAGCGGCAAGTACGAGCGCGGCCAGGTCGTCTGGGTGACCGTCGGTTTCCGCCACAGCCCGCGGGAGAAGGTCTTCGCGGCGGTGATCGACGACGTCGAGGTGAAGAAGGTCAGCGAGCTCTCCCCGCGCGACATCGAGCACGACAACCCCGAGTTCCGCCGCCTCGAGGAGACGACCAACTTCCTCGAGCAGATCTACGGCCGCTCGGTCTCCCGCGACGACATGGTCACCGTGATCCGCTTCTCGCAGATCGTCGAGCCGCCCGGCGCGCATTTCGGCAACGGGGAGACGCCGCACGACCACAACTGAGGTGGCCGGCTACTCGTTCCTGACCGCGTGGCTGCTGAGAGCGCCGTGCGAGCCGGTTTGGGAGACGCTGCGGGAGCAGGAGCACTGGCCGCAGTGGTGGCGGGGGGTCGAGGAGTCGGAGCTGCTTCGCGACGGCGACGGGGGCGGCGTCGGCACGGTCGTCCGCTTCGCCTGGCGCAGCCTGCTGCCCTACCGGGTCGAGTTCGAGATCACCACGACGCGGGTGGAGCGAGGCTGCCTGCTGGAGGGGCACGCCGTCGGCGACCTGAGCGGCGTCGGCCGCTGGCGCCTCTTCGACCACGGCGACGTCACCGCCGTCACCTACGAGTGGAACGTCGCGACGACGAAGGCTTGGATGAACCTTGTCGCACCGCTCGCCCGGCCGGTCTTCGAGTGGAACCACGACTGGGTGATGGCCCGCGGCGGCGAGGGGATCGCACGCCGCCTCGGCTGCGAATTGCTCGCCAACGGCTGAGGTCGGGACTTGACCGGATTGCGCTCCGCGCTATGGTTCCCCGCTGCTGGCACTCCCACTTGTCGAGTGCCAAACCCAGTTAGAAACTTCTGACCTATAACGGAGGTATCACGGATGAAGCTGAAGCCCCTCGGGGACCGGCTGATCGTCAAGCCGATCGATGAGGAGGAGACGACCGCGAGCGGGATCGTCCTCCCCGACACGGCAAAGGAGAAGCCGCAGAAGGGCAAGGTGATCGCCGTCGGCGACGGCGCGATCAACGAGGATGGCAGCCGCCGCGCACTGGACGTCAGCGAGGGCGACGAGGTCCTCTACTCCAAGTACGGCGGCACCGAGGTCACGGTCGAGGACGACGAGCTGCTCGTGCTGCGCGAGTCGGACGTCCTGGCCAAGGTCTCCTAGACGACTTAGCAACGCAAGGAGGAAGCGAAACAGATGGCTCACAAGGAGCTCAAGTACAAGGAGGAGGCCCGCGGGGCGCTCCAGGCCGGCGTCGACGCGGTCGCCGACGCGGTCAAGGTGACGCTTGGCCCAAAGGGTCGCTACGTCGTGCTCGACAAGAAGTTCGGCGCGCCGACGATCACCAACGACGGCGTCACGATCGCCCGTGAGATCGAGGTCGAGGACGTCTTCGAGAACCAGGGGGCCCAGCTCGTCCGCGAGGTCGCCACGGCGACCAACGACGTGGCCGGCGACGGCACCACGACGGCGACCCTGCTGGCGCAGATCATCGTCCGCCAGGGGCTGAAGAACGTCGCCGCCGGGGCCAACCCCCTGGCGCTGCGACGCGGGATCGAGCAGGCGGTCGACCAGATCGTCGAGAACCTGCGCGAGAAGCAGTCCAAGGAGGTCTCCGGCAAGGACCAGATCTCCCGCGTGGCGGCGATCTCCGCCGCCGACGAGGAGATCGGCAGCGTGATCGCCGACGCGATCGAGAAGGTCGGCAAGGACGGCGTGGTCAACGTCGAGGAAGGCCAGACCTTCGGCATGGAGCTGGAGTTCACCGAGGGGATGCAGTTCGACAAGGGCTACATCTCCCCCTACATGGTCACCGATCAGGACCGCATGGAGGCGGTGCTGGAGGACCCCTACATCCTGATCGCCAACCAGAAGATCGGCAACGTTCGCGACATCCTGCCGGTGCTCGAGCAGGTGATGCAGGGCGGCAAGCCCTTGCTGATCGTCGCCGAGGACGTCGAGGGCGAGTGCCTGGCGACGCTGGTCGTCAACAAGCTGCGCGGCACCTTCACCGGCGTCGCGGTCAAGGCGCCCGGCTTCGGCGACCGCCGCAAGCGGATGCTGGAGGACATCGGCATCCTCACCGGCGCCGAGGTGATCACCGAGGAGATGGGCCTGAAGCTGGAGAACACCCAGCTCAGCCAGCTCGGCAAGGCGCGTCGCGTCGTCGTCTCCAAGGACGAGACGACGATCATCGACGGAGGCGGCGAGGGCGACGACATCAAGGGCCGGATCAACCAGATCAAGCAGGAGGTCGAGAACACCGACTCCGACTTCGATCGCGAGAAGCTCCAGGAGCGGCTCGCGAAGCTGGCCGGCGGGGTCGCGGTGGTCAAGGTAGGCGCGGCCACCGAGACCGAGATGAAGGAGAAGAAGCACCGCGTCGAGGACGCCCTGCAGGCGACCCGGGCGGCGCTGGAAGAGGGAGTCGTGCCGGGCGGCGGCGTTGCGCTGCTGAACGCGCAGGACGCCCTCGACGCCGACTCGTTCTCCGACGCCGACGAGGCGACCGGCGCGCGGATCATCTACCGCTCGCTGGAGGAGCCGGTCCGCCAGATCGCCGAGAACTCCGGCGAGGAGGGCTCGGTGGTCGTCAACACGGTGCGCGGCCTGAAGGCCGGCGAGGGCCTCAACGCCGCCACCGGCGAGTACGGCGACCTGGTCGAGGCCGGCGTCATCGACCCGACGATGGTGACGCGCTCGGCGCTGCAGAACGCGGCCTCGATCGCGAAGAACATCCTCACCACGGAGGCGATCGTCGCCGAGCCGTCGGAGCCGGAGCCCGCGATGCCGGGCGGCGGCGGCATGCCGGACATGGGAGGGATGATGTAGGTACGCCGCAACGGCGTATCCTCGCCTGCAACAGGCGAGTGGCTTTGAGAGGCCCGGCTTAACCGCCGGGCCTCTCTCGTTCCGGTGTTCCTTTTGCCCGCTATCCGAGCAAAAGGAACACCGAAGGCGAAACGGGAAGGTTGGGAGCGTGTTCAAGTTGGGCGTGGGACGGTGCGGGAAACGCGCGCGGGCGGTGCTGCTCGCGGTGGCGGCCGTGGTTATCTGCTCGGTCGCCGCGGCGGCCCCTGCCTCGGCGCTGACCCTGGCGCCCTATAAGCCGCGCCTCTTCTTCGGCGTCAGCGACCGCGGCAGCACCGAGGAGTTCTACGAGTTCGAGGAGATGGTCGGCAAGCACCCGGCGCTGCTCGCCACCTTCCATCCCTGGGGCAACAGCCTCAACCGCGCTTACGAGCGCTGGCGGGAGACGGCAACGCGGCCGATCCTGCACATCTCCACCTTCGACGACCAGACGCTGGAGGAGCTGATCACCCCGAAGGCGATCGCCCGCGGTGACGGCGACGATTACCTGCTGCAGATCAACTTCTTCTTCGCCAGGCGCGGCCTGCGTGCCTACATCCGGCCGCTGGGCGAGCCGAACCGCTGCCTCAACCCCTACTCGGCGGTCACCTGCGATGGCGCGCAGAAGGGCGGCGACCACAGGACCGTCTGGTACAAGCAGGCCTTCCGCCGCATCGTCCTGATCACGCGTGGCGGCCGCACTCTGGAGGAGCTGAACGCCGAGTTGGCGCGGATCAAGCTGCCGCCGCTCAACCGCAGCAAGGGGCCCGAGCCGCGGCGGCTGCGGGAGGCGCCGATCGCGACCATCTGGAGCCCGCTGCCCGCCGGCTCACCGCGGGTGCGCGGCAACTGGCCCGGTAACTACTGGCCCGGGCAGCGCTGGGTCGACTGGGTCGGCACCGACTTCTACTCCCGTTACCCGCACTGGCGCGACCTGGAGCGCTTCTTCCGCCACCGGCGCTACCGGCGCAAGCCGTTCGCGCTGACCGAGTGGGCGGTCTCCGACGCGGACAACCCGCGCTTCGTGCGGCGGCTGGTCTACTGGACGCGGAAGCGGCCGCGGGTGCGGATGCTCGTCTACTACCGCGGCTTCGGCGAGGACGGCAACGAATACCGCCTCGGCCTCTACCCGCAGACGGCCGACCTGCTGCGCAACAAGCTGCGCCAGCCGCGCTTTCCCGTCTACGCCTACGGCCACGCGGCGACGCTGCCCGAGGACGAGGAAGAAGAAGAGAAGTCAGGCGAATAAGCCTCGCCGAACGTCCCGGAATGCCCGCTGGGAGGGGGATTCAGGGACGTTCGCGCAGGTGTCGGGCCGGAGAACGCGCCCTCTAGGACTCCGCCAGCACGTCTTCCATGCTGCGCGGCCGGACGCCCAGCGCCTCGGCGTCGGCGGTGCCGCGGGGGGTGGTCATCGGCACCTCCATCAGCTCCGCCTCCTCCCAGGTGGCGAAGACCGCTTCGCCGAAGGCGCGCCGCAGCGCCAGCAGGCCGCCGCGGACCAGCGGCAGCGGCAGGTGGACGAGCGGGCGCGGGCGCCCGGCGGCGCGGCTGACGAGATCGGACATCTCGTCGTAGGTGAGCGTCTGCGGGCCGGCCAGCTCATGGCGCTCGCCTCCGTCGCGCTGCAGCGACGCCGCTGCGCAGGCGGCGGCGTCGCGTGCCCAGATCGGCTGGAAGGCGGCCTGCCCGCCGCCGGAGACCGGCAGCACCGGCAGGAAGGAGAAGCGGCGCAGCAGCGTGATCCAGGGGTCGGAGTGGTCGTAGACGATCGAGGGGGCGAAGATCGTCGTCTCCAGCGGTGAGCAGGCGATCGCCCGCTCGGCCAGCCACTTGGCACGGAAGAAGCGGGTGCGCTGCGCCGCGTAGGCGTTCATCGCGCTGAAGAAGACGAAGCGGCGCGCGCCTGCCTGCTCGGCGGCGCGCAGCAGGCGGACGGTCGCCAGCCCGTTCAGCTCCTCCAGCCGGTGCGGTGGCTGGTCACGGATCGTCGCCGCCAGGTGGACGACGGTGTCGACGCCCCGCAGCGCCTGGCGCTGAAGGTAGGGGTCGCTCAGCTCGGCCAGGTCGCCGAGCGCGATCTGCACGTCGACGCGCCGCGGCCCCAGCCGGCGTGGCTCGCGCACCAGGCAGCGCACCTCCTCACCCTGCTCGAGGAGCAGCGGCAGCAGCCGCGAGCCGACGCTGCCGGTGGCACCGGTCAGCAGCAGCATCGGGTGTAGCCGGAATCGCCCTGCGCGAGCATGTGCCCAACCCTAGTGAGCGACGCCGTTCGGATGGCGGCTTTCCGTAGAATGACGCCTCGTGCTTGGCCGGGGCCCCCGGCGGGCACCCGGAAAACGACCCAGGAGAAAAGCCACCGAATGACCTACGTCATCGCGGAGCCGTGCATCGGAACGAAGGACAACTCGTGCGTCGAGGTCTGTCCGGTCGACTGCATCCATCCGACGCCGGACGAGCCCGATTACGAGTCGGTCGAGATGCTGTACATCGACCCCGACGAGTGCATCGATTGCGACGCCTGCGTCGAGGCCTGCCCGGTGGACGCCTGTTTCGCAGAGGACCAGCTCCCCGCCGAATGGGCGAAGTACGCGGAGATCAACGCCAACTACTACAAGAACGCCGCGTAGCTACTGAACCACCGGAAGCTCGCGCCCGCTCGGCGCGGCGGCCTCCGGCACAGCCGCCGCCGGCGGCGCTTGCATAACCGGCAGCTCTTGTGGTGAGGCGGCGACGATGCCGCGGGCGGCCTGGCGGATCGCCTGCGAGGCGGGGGCGTCGGGCTGCGCGGTGACCAGCGGCTCGCCGATGTCGGCGTGCTCGCGCAGATCCTCCGAGAGCGGCACCTTGCCGAGCAGCGGCACGTCCAGCTCGTCGGCCAGCAGCTGCCCGCCACCCTCGCCGAAGATCGTGAAGCGCTCCCCGTCGGGGGTGGTGAAGCCGGACATGTTCTCGATCACACCGAGCAGCTCCAGGTCGAACTTGGTCGCCATCTCCGCCGCGCGCCGGGCCACCGACTGGGCGGCCGGCTGCGGGGTGGTGACGATCGTGAACTTCGCCTGCGGCAGCAGCTGGGAGAGCGTCATCGACACGTCGCCGGTGCCGGGCGGCAGGTCGAGCAGCAGGTACTCGAGCTCCCCCCAGGCGACGTCCTCGAGGAATTGCTGGATCGCCTTGTGCAGCATCGGCCCGCGCCAGACGACGGCGGCGTTCTCCTCGACGAAGAAGCCGATCGACATCACCTTGACGCCGGCGGCGCCGTCGAGCGGCAGGATCTCGCGCTCGCCGTTGACTTCCGGCTTGCGGTTGACGCCGAGCATGCGCGGAATCGAGTAGCCGTAGACGTCGCAGTCCAGGGCGCCGGCCGGCCGGCCCTCGGCGGTCAGCGCCGCGGCCAGGTTGGCGGTCATCGTCGACTTGCCGACGCCGCCCTTGCCGGAGGCGACGCAGATCACGTTCTTGACCTGCGCCAGCGCACCCTCCGGCAGCTTGCCGCGGCCGAGCTTCTGCTGCAGGTCGCCCTTCTCGTCGTCGCTGAGGACGTCGAAGCCGACGCCGACCTCGGTGACGCCGTCCAGCTCGGAGACCTGCTGGGCGACGGCCTGCTCGAAGTGTGAGCGGATCGGGCAGCCGGCTGTGGTCAGCGAGACGACGACCTCGACCCGGCCGCTGTCCTTTATGTCGATCGAGCGGACCATGCCCAGGTCGACTATCGAGCGCCGTAGCTCAGGGTCGATGACGGCGCGAAGCTTCTCGGTTATCTGGTCCTGCGTGGGAAGGCTCATTGGGGCCATTCTCGCAAAGGCGTCCCCTCCGATTCATCGCCATCGCGTGCATCCAGACGCCGAACGTCCCGGAGTGCCCGCTGTGCGGGGGATTCCGGGACGTTCGGCGGAGAGGGGGAGAGAATCGCCGGTTGGCGCCTTATCTCCGCACATGCGAGCAAGCGGAGGAGGATGGATGCGAGCGATCGGGCGGCTGCGGAGAGGGACGTTGGTGCGGGCGGTCGGGTTGGGAGTGCCGCTGGCGCTGCTGCTGACGGCGGGCGAGGCGCGGGCCGCCAAGTACGCGGTCGCCCAGTGCGGCTGGCACATCGGCGCCGACGCCGATTGGGACGACTCGACCGGGGGCGCCAAGTTCCGCCGCGACGCCTACTGCGCGACTCCTTCCAACGCCGACCCGTTCGACGGCGTGCACATGAAGAGCTTCGTCCGTCCGGGACAGGCGCCGACGGTGTCGGGGAGTCGCTACGCGCGCTGGCGCTGGGTCGCGCCGTCGGGCACCGGCATCGTCAAGGCGCAGGGCACCTGGTGGCACACCCTGCACGACGGGTTCGAGCACCGGTTGGGGACGACCGACGGGGCCGGCAGCTTCCACGTCTTCGCCGCCGACTCGCGGACCAACACCACGCTGCGCTCCTTCGTCGCCGGCTTCAGCGACCCGCGGCGCACCTTCCAGAGCCGGCTGCTCTGCGCGCGGGCGCAGAGCAAGCACTGCGATCTCTCGCCGACGTCCTGGTCCTCGGTGCGGGCGGTGACGCTCACCCTGGAGGACAACGGCCACCCGGGGGCGTCGCTCGGGGGCGAGCTGCTGGACGGCGGCTGGCGGCGCGGCATGCAGAGCGTCTCGGTCGGCGCGGGCGACGGCGGTTCCGGCGTGCGCTTCAGTGGCACCTCCGTGGACGGGAACGGAATGGCCGAGACCGAGTTCGACTGCGCCAAGGCGATGATCGGCGGCAGCTGGCACGCGACGAAGATGCAGCCCTGCGGCAACAGCGTAAGCGCCACGCAGCGGATCGACACTCGCAGCCTCAGCGACGGCTCGCACAGCGTCTACAACTGCTCGCGCGACTTCGCCGGCAACGTCGGCTGCACAGGTGTGCGCAGCTTCCTGGTCGACAACAACCCGCCTGCCATCGCCTTCGACACGGACGATGAGGCGGCGGGATCAGGCGCCTTCGTGGCGCGAGCCGTCGATGCCCATTCCGGGCCGGTCTCGGGGGCGATCTTCTACCGGCGCGCCGGCGTGCCGGCCTGGACCGAGCTGGAGACCGAGCTGCGCGAGGAGGAGTCGGGGGTGGCCACGCTGCGCGCGGAGCTGGCGGTCGACCTGGTGGAGCCCGGCCTCTACGAGCTGCGTGCCGAGGGCGGGGACGCGGCGGGCAACGAGACGTCGACGACACAGCGATCCGACGGCGCCGAGATGACCCTGAAGATCGAGCCACCGCCGCCACCACCGCCGCCTCCTCCTCCCGCCCAGACGAAGCCCCCGGCCCCCCCGGCAGGGCCGGGGCAATCGGAGAAGGGCTCCGAGCTGGAGCCCCGGCCGCGCCGGGTGCGGACCCGCCTCTTCGGCCGGCTGAAGCGGGGACGGCGGCTGGAGCCCCGGCTGACGGTGCGCTTCGGTACGCGGGCAAAGCTCGTCGGCCGCCTGGTGCGGGCCGACGGAGCGGGGCTCGCGGGGCGGAAGCTGCTCGTTGTCTCGCGGCCCTCGCGCGGGGCGCTTGCCAAGGTGCGGCGGCGCAGCGTGGTGACGGGTCGCCGCGGCGGCTTCCGGATCGGGCTGCCGGCCGGGCCGTCGCGCCGGCTCGCCGTTCGCTTCGGCGGCGACGCCGGCCTGGCGCCCTCGCGGCGCCCCGACCTGGCGCTGCGGGTGCGCGGCGGCGTCCTGCTGCGCCTGGCGAAGCGTCGACTGCGCACCGGGCAGCTGCTGCGCATCGGCGGCAGGGTCCGCGCCCGCGGCACGGCGCTGCCCAGGCGCGGCAAGCTGGTCGCGATCCAGTACTTCGAGGCGGATACGCGCCGCTGGCGCCCGGTGCTGGTCACCCGCAGCGACCGCGCCGGCCGCTTCCGGGCCCGGTACCGCTTCCGCTACGTGACCGGCACGGCGCGGATCAGGCTGCGCGCCGTGGCGCTGCCGGAGGAGGGCTGGCCCTACGCGCCCGGCGCCTCGCGGCCGCGCCTCGTCCGGGTCAAGGGTTGACCACCGCCGAACGTCCCGGAGTACCGCGTCCTGCGGGGCTTCCCGGACGTTCGGCGTCTAGTTGCGCCGGGCTCCCGACCCCACGCCGCCGGTCCGGATCGGCGGGGTCGGCGGGTTGGGCGCCAGGCCGGGGAAGCGGGGCGAGCGCAGGCGGTGGGCGAGGATCGTCAGGCTGGTCGGGTAGTTCTGGATGCGGAACTCGTTGACCGAGCCGAAGTCCTGGTAGTAGACGAGCATCCTGGCCCGCGGGCGGTGGTCGAAGAAGCGGAACAGGCGGCGGACGAAACGGGGGTCGTCGGCGCCCCAGACGCCCCACTCGGTCAGCGCGAACGGCTTGCGCCGTCGCTTCGAGTAGCGGGTGTAGAAGCGCTTCAGGTCCTTCCAGTGGGGGTAGCGGGAGTAGAAGTCGGTCGCGACCCAGTCGGTGTAGCGGTCGCCGGGGTAGAAGCGGCCGGGGCGGTTCAGCTTCGTCGTCGGCGAGCCGGCGGGCAGCGGGCTCCAGATCAGCGCCACCGGGGCGCGGGGCAGGTAGCGGGGCTCCCGCCCGCCGCTGCGGCGCAGGCGCGGCAGCCCCAGCCGCCGCAGCTCCCGGTTGACCGCGCGCCGCGTCCTGCCGCCGCGCAGCAGCAGGTACATCCGCCGGAACGCCTTGCGGTGCCAGACCGGCAGGTAGCGCGAGGGGCGGGCGTTGCCGGCGCAGTCGACCGCGGCGTAGGGGTTGAGGCAGCGGTTCGGCTCGCCCAGCGGCCTGATGTAGGCGCGCAGCTTGCGACGGGCGAAGTTGCGGTTGATGCGCAGCAGGTAGTCGTCGCCCTTGCCGAGCGCGATCCCGCGCGGGGTGACGACCTCCCGCCCGTCGCCGTCGGCGGTGGAGATGTGCAGGATCGGCCGCGCCCGCACGCTCTGCCAGCGGGGCAGCGCCTGGCTGAGGCTGTTGCCCCACGGGTGGTAGGTCTGGATCACGGCGGGATGCTTGCCGATCGACTCGGCGAAGCTGCGGAAGCCCTCCGCGTCGCCGGTGTCGGTGACGCCGAAGAAGACCTTGCCCCGCGGGGGCTTGAGCGGGCCCGCGTCCGCCGCCTCGGCGAACGCGGCGAAGCAGAGGACGAGGGCCGCGCAGACGGCGATGCGCGGAAGCTTCATCCGGCGCGAGGTTAGGGGGATGTCGGCTCGGGCTCGCAAGTTCGCTCTCAGTGGGAACCCGCTGCCGGTAAGGTGGCTGCGATGTCTAGAGCCACCCTTCACACCAGCGCCGGGCAGATCGTCCTCGAGCTCCACGACGAGGACGCGCCGAAGACGGTGGAGAACTTCCGCAAGCTCGCCGCCGACGGCTTCTACGACAGCCTCGTCTTCCACAGGGTTATTCCCGACTTCATGATCCAGGGCGGCTGCCCGGAGGGCAGCGGGCGCGGCGGCCCCGGCTACACGTTCGAGGACGAGTTCAACCGGCACAAGATCGAGCGCGGGGCGCTGGCGATGGCCAACGCCGGCCCCGACACCAACGGCTCGCAGTTCTTCATCGTCACCACCGAGGCGGCTCCTTGGCTGGACGGCAAGCACACCGTCTTCGGCCGCGTCGCCGACGGCATGGACGCGGTCGACGCGATCGAGGGCGCCGAGGCCGACGCCTCGGATCGCCCGCTCGAGCCGCAGGTCATCGAGCGGGTCGAGCTCTCCGAAGACGCCTGAGCAGCCGGTCGACGAAGGCCGCCTGGGCCTCGAGGATCCGGCGTCGGGCCTCGCCGGGTGCGAACCACTCTGCTGGTCGGTCCGGCTCAGCGACTCGCGATTGCCTCGGCGACAACCGCGGCGTCGTCGCCGACGCCGATGAACAGGGACGATTTGCGGGCGCGGAGAAAGTGCACGCCGACGAAGTGCAGGCCGGGCGCGACGTTGCTGGTGCCATCGGTATGGATGGGGAAGCCGTATTCGTCGAAGGCGCCTGGGACCGTCACCCAGGACGCGTAGTCGGGACGGAACCCTCCCGCGAAGATCACCGCGCCGAACCCGGTCAGGTCGATGCGCTCGGGTGGGTCGACCTCCAGCGGCGCGGGATCGGGCATCTCGGGCACGGCGATTCCTCGCTCGGACGCGAACTTCTCGAAAAGCTGGCGCAGCTGCGTGAAGCGCTCGTCGCCCCAGGCGACGGATCTCTCGAGGTCGGCCTTGAACCGCGCCTTGCGGCCTTCCGCGCCGTCGAAGTGGCCGAGGAGGTTCACGCCCTTCTCATGCAGCGTGCGGAGGTGGAGGTCGCGACCTCCGTCCTTGCCGCTCGTGAGGACGTTGGAAAAGAGTCGCGCCGAGGGGTCGGGTAGCGAGGACGGGGGCGCGGCAAGGAAGCCGGACTCCTCCAGCCACCAGACCAGATCGCGGTCGCCGATCCGCCGGGGCGCCCACGGGGCGCGACCGCAGGCCAAGAAGACCTCGCGGCCGGACTCGCGCAGCTCCTCGGCTATCTGGCAGCCCGACTGGCCGCTGCCGACCACCAGCACCGGACCGTCGCGCAACGCGGCGGGGTCGGCGTAGCTTTCGACGTCGATCTGGAGCAGGTCGTCCGGCAGCGAGGCGGCCGCGGCCGGGCGATGAGGGCGCTGGTAGGCGCCCGTGCAGAGAACTACGGTGGTTGCCTCGATATCGCCATCCGAGGTCGACAGGCGAAAGCCACCGTCTACATGGTCGAGGCCGCTGACTTCGACACCCTCCCGGATCGGAGCGTGGAGGCCGTCGGCGTATCGCTCCAGGAAGCCGACTATCTCGTCGCGGGGGTCGAAGGCGTCGGGGTTCTCTCCGTCGTAGGGCCGGCCCGGCAGCTGCATGCTCCAGTTCGGCGTGACGAGGCAGAAGCTTCGCCAGCGCCCGCGCCAGGTCTGCCCGACCCGACTCTTTTCCAGCACGGTGTGCTCTACGCCGCGAGCGGTGAGCTCATGGCTCGTGGCGAGCCCGGCCTGTCCGGCTCCCACGACCACGACGTCGAGCCGATCGCTCACTTGCCGGGAGTCTAGCCATGGCGCGGCCGGCCGAGCGGAGGGGGAGGGATTCGAACCCCCGGGCCCGATTGCTCGGGCCGGCTGCTTTCAAGGCAGCTGCATTCAGCCAGACTCTGCCACCCCTCCGGGGTGCCGGTCCAAGCGTAATAGGCGGTGAGAGGATGAATCGATGCGACGCCTGCTGATCCTCGCCTGCGCGATCGTCTTCCTCGACGTCACCTTCTTCTCGGCGATCGCGCCGCTGCTGCCCGACTACGCGAGCGACCTCGGGCTGAACAAGGCGGAGGCGGGGGTGCTGTCCGCCTCCTACGCGGCGGGCACGCTGCTCTTCGCGCTGCCGGGGGGTTGGCTGGCGGCCGCCTTCGGGCCGCGGCGCACCGTGATCGCCGGCCTGCTTCTGCTCGGCGTCTCCAGCTTCGCCTTCGGCATGGCGGGCGACATCGTGCTGCTCGACATCGCCCGCTTCGCGCAGGGGGTCTCCGGGGCGCTGACCTGGGCGGGCGCGCTGACCTGGCTGATGGTCACGGTCTCCGATGAGCGACGGGGGGCGGTGATCGGCACGGCGCTGGGCACGGCGATCGCCGGCGCCCTGTTCGGCCCCTTCCTCGGCGCCGTCGCCGGGGAGGTGGGCGTCGAGATCGTCTTCGGCGGCGTGCTGGTCGTCGCCTCGGCGCTGGCCGCGGCCGCGGCGATGCTCCCCGACGAGCGGGTCGCCGAGGTACCGCGACCGCGCGGCGTGCTGCGCGCGATCACCAGCCGCCCGGTCCTCACTGCGACCGCCTTCGTGGCCGTTCCGTCGACCATGTTCGGGGCGATCGAGGTCCTCGTGCCGCTGCGGATCGACGAGCTGGGCGGCAGCCGGGCGCTGATCGCCGCCGGCTTCGTCGCCGGGGCCGGGGTCGAGGCGACGCTGGCGCCCCTCGCCGGCCGCTACTCGGACAGGATCGGGCGGATCCGGCCGTTCGTCGTCGGCCTCTCGGTCTGCACGGCGGCGATCCTCGTCTTCGCCGTCGCGGGGACGCTGGGCGGCGTGCTGGCGGCGCTGCTCGGGCTCTCGATGGGGGCGGGGATCTGCTTCGCGCCGGCGATGACGATGCTCTCCGACTCGGCCGCGGCCACCGGGATGCACCAGGGCTTCGCGGCCGGCCTCTCCAACATGGCGTGGGCCTCCGGGCAGGTGATCGGCGGCGCCGGGGGAGGAGGCGCAGCCAGCGTTGCCGGCAACGCGACGCCCAGTGTCGCCATCGCGCTCCTGCTCATCGGCACCGCGCTCCTCGCCCGCCGCGCCGCGCTGCGCTCCCGCCTCATCTCGCCCGCCGAAGCCCCGGCCGAGTCGCCGGCGACGGGATGAGCCCACGGGGGGCTAGTGGAGGTCCACTAGGGTGGAGGGCCGATGCCGGCAAAGATGCTGAGCGCCTGGTGGGGAGTCGCCGACTGGCGCAACTGGGCCGGCGACCAGCGCTGCCGGCCGGCGAAGCTGGTGCGTCCGCAGACTCGCGACGAGCTGGCCGAGGCGCTGGCGGAGGCCGCCGCCGCGGGCGAGCGGCTCAGCGTCGCCGGCGCCGGCCACTCCTTCACCGAGACGGCGATGACCGACGGCACGATGGTCGACGTGGGGGCTCTCTGCGGGGTGCTCGACGCCGACCCCGGGGCGGGTCGGGTCCGGGTCGGCGCCGGCACGACAATCGCCGACCTGAACCGGGAGCTGGACGGGCTCGGCCTGGCGCTGGAGAACCTCGGCGACATCGACCACCAGACGATCGCCGGCGCGATCTCCACCGCCACGCACGGGACAGGCGCGCGGCTGGGCAACATCTCCGCCCAGGTCGAGGCGGTGGAGCTGGTCCTCGCCGACGGCTCGGTTCGGGAGCTGGACGGCTCCCAGCCCGACCTGCTGCGCGCCGCGCGCGTCGGCCTGGGTGCGCTGGGGGCGATCTCGGCGCTGACCCTGTGCTGCGTGCCGGCCTTCACCCTGCGCCGGGTCGACGCGCCGCGGCCGCTGGAGGCGGTGCTCGACGCCTTCGAGGAGCTGGCCGATGCCAACGACCACTTCGAGCTGTTCACCTTCCCCTACTCGGACACCGCGCTGGTGCTGGAGCGCAACCGCACCGAGGAGGAGCCGCGCCCGCCGCGCCCGCTCGCCGCCTGGCTGAACGACGTCGTGCTGGAGAACTGGGCGCTGGGGGCGCTGTGCACGGCGGGGCGGCTGGCCAAGCCGGCGATCCCGGCGCTCTCGCGGCTCGCGTCGCGCCTTGCCTCCGGCGGCGAGTACGTCGATCGCAGCCACGCGATCTTTGCCAACGAGCGCCGCGTGCGCTTCACGGAGATGGAGTACGGGGTGCCACGCGAACATGGCCCCGAGGCGCTGCGCCGCGTGACCGAGTGGGTGCGGGGCAATCGCTATCCGGTCTTCTTCCCGATCGAGATGCGCGTCGTCGCCGGCGACGACGCCCTGCTCAGCCCCTCGCACGAGCGCGACACCGCCTACATCGCTGTCCATCAGTACCGGGGAATGGAGTGGCGCCCCTACTTCGAGGCGGTCGAGGAGATCATGGACGACTACGACGGCCGCCCCCACTGGGGCAAGCGCCACTTCCAGACCGCCGCCACCCTTGCCCCGCGCTATCCCCGCTGGGCCGCCTTCCAGGCCGCCCGCGACACCCTCGACCCAGGCCGCACCTTTGCGAACGAGTACTCCGAGCGCGTTCTCGGCCCTTGAACTACGGGCTGGGTAGGTGAGGCTGGACCCCTCCGGGGCTTCCGCTGTTCCTTATGCCCGTATAGGACGCATAAGGAACAGCGGAACGTTGTGGTTGCCAGGGGGCCGCCTACAGGAATGCCCTGCCTTCGCCTCTATAGGTCGGCACGACGTCAACGATCTCGCCCCCCTCGAGCAGGTGGAGGGAGTCGAAGCGCTCGCACAGCTCGCCCGCCTTCGCGTGGCGGAAGTAGGCGCGGTCGCCGACCCGCAGGCGAGCGGCGGGCGCGCCGAGCAGCGGCGTCTGCACCTCGCCGGCGCCCTCCTCGCCGTCGAGGCGCAGCCCCTCCGGCAGCCAGGGCACGGGGAGCCGCGAAGGGTCACCGCTGCCCGAGGCCAGATAGCCGCCGCCCAGCGCCGTCGCCACTTCGGCGGTGGGCTTGCGGACGACCGGCAGCGCGAAGCCGGCGGCCGGCGTCAGGGAGAAGCGGCTGTAGTGGTCGAAGAGGGCGGGGGCGTAGAAGCCGGAGCCCGCGGTGACCTCGGTCACATCCGGCTCGTTCGCGGTCAGCTCCAGGCTGCCGGTGCCGCCGCCGTTGACGATCCGCGGCTCGGCCACCTCGCGCAGGGCGGCGACGATCGCCGCCCGCCGCTCCGCCAGCTCCGCCGCCGAGCGGCGCTGCATGAAGCGGATCGCGGCGCCGCGCAGGCGCTGTCCCGGCGGCCGGTCGCCGACCCCGGCGATCTGCCCTTCGTAGGCCATCATCCCCGCCAGCCGCAGCTGCGGGCGCCGTTCGATCTCCCGGGCCAGCGCGACGGCCTGCTCGGGAGTGTGGATGGGCGAGCGCTTCGGCCCGACCTTGACCCGGCCGCCGAGCGCCCACCAGCCGGCGTCGACGTCGATGCAGACCCGCACCGGCGGCGCGCCGCTGCCCAGCACCGACTCGATCAGGTCCAGGTGCTCGGCGCAGTCGACCATCACGACCGGCGCCGCCTCGGGGTTGGCGGCGCTGCGCATTGCCAGCTCGCGCAGCGCCCCGGTGTCCGCGGTCGGGTAGGCGAGCAGCAGGTCCTCGAAGCCCTGCTCGGCGAGCCACAGCGTCTCCGGCAGCGTGAAGGTCAGCAGACCCCGGAAGCCCTCGTCGCGGTCCAGCACGCGGCCCAGCAGCGAGCGGCAGCGCAGCGACTTGGAGGCGACCCGGATCGGCTTGTCCGTCGCCCGCCAGAGCATCTCGTTCGCGTTGTCCCACATCGCGTCGAGGTCGACGAAGGCGAACGGCGCCTCGACCTCGGCGAAGGCCTCCTCGTAGCGCTCGTGGCTCTGCTCGCTCACGAACGCGAGCCTAACCGCGTGACCGGGGGCCGACCGGCCGATTCCGTCTCCAGGGGGCGTTTTCCGTCCCGCCGGCGGCGGGACGGGCGCCGGTAAGGTTTGCGGGTCCCGGAGAGGTGGCCGAGTGGCTGAAGGCACTCGCCTGCTAAGCGAGTAGGGGGCGCAAGCTCTCTCGAGGGTTCGAATCCCTCCCTCTCCGCTACGCCCGGAAAGAGGCGGGCCCGACCCCGAGTCGGAGCCGGGCCCGCGAAATCCGCCTAGGCGCCCTTGGTGGTCGCGCTGGCCGGCAGCATGCGCTCAACGGTCGTGATGATCATCGGGTCTCACCTCCTTACGCCCTGTGCTTTACACCCCGAGCCACGGGGCCAACACTGATATAGACCTGCTGAACAATCAATTCGTTTCAAGCAACTGAAAGGGCCCGACCGGCTAGGCTCAAATGACGCTGTGCAATGATCGGCGAGCCGAATATGCCCCTGCAAACGGAAAAGCTCGACACTCGCCTCAGCAAGGCGCTCGCCCACCCGCTGCGGGTGCAGATCCTGATCATCCTCAACGAGCGGGTCGCCAGCCCCAACGAGCTGGCCAAGGAGCTGAACGAGGGCCTCAGCCTGGTCAGCTACCACGTCAAGGTCCTCAAGGACTTCGAGTGCATCGAGTTGGTCAGCACCCGGCCGCGCCGCGGGGCGACCGAGCACTTCTACCGGGCGGTCAGGCGCCCCTACCTCAACCTTCAAGAGTGGAACCAGGTCCCCGGCTCGGCGAAGGAGGCGATTTCCGCCTCTGTCGTGGAGATGATCCTCGGCGATCTGGCCCCGGCCTTCGAGAGCGGCACATTCGATGCCCGCCCGGATCGGCATCTGAGCCGCACGCCTGTCGTGCTCGACGAGGAGGGGTGGCGCGACCTGCACGAGCTTTTGGACGAGACGCTGGACCGGGTCCTCGACCTCCAGGCGCAAAGCGCCGACAGGCTTACGGGGTCAGACGAGGACGGCATCCTCGCCAAGGTCGCCTTGATCGGCTTTGAGTCGCCCCAGTCCGAGTAGCGCCGTTTGCTGAAACGCTTCTAAGCGATTAGGGGGTCTATAGCAATGTGACGGGAGCACGCCCCCGGCCCATTGCCAGGCCGCGCATCAAGAAGACGACCGAGGTCGTCGAGTCGCCGGAGGGCGACCTGTACCTGATGCGGCCGAGCGCGGAGGCCGACATCCGCATCGAGCGGCCGGACGCGGAGCAGCGCCGGCTGCTGGAGGCGCTCGACGGCACCCGGACGCGGGAGCAGCTGGCCGACCGCTTTGGCCGCGAGCCGGTCGACGACACCCTCGCGCAGCTGGGGGAGCTGGGAGCGATCGAGGACGGGGCGGACGACGACCGGCTGGAGGCTGGAACGCTCGCCCGCTTCGACCGCCAGCTCCGCTACTTCAGCGACATCGGCAGCGGGGAGCCGTCGCCGGCCGAGTGCCAGGAGCGGCTGGCGGAGGCCCGGGTCGTCGTCTTCGGCCTCGGCGGGCTCGGCGGGTGGGCGGCCTGGGCGCTGGCCTGCTGCGGGGTCGGGGAGATGCTGCTGATCGACGGCGACCGGGTCGAGGCGAGCAACCTCAATCGCCAGATCCTCTACTCGGAGACCGACGTCGGCCGCCTCAAGGCGGAGATGGCGGCGGCGCGGCTGAAGGCCTTCAACCCGGCGGCCCGGATCGAGGCGATCGCGGAGCGGCTGGAGGGAGAGGCGGAGATTCGGGCCGCGATCGAGGGCCACGACTTCCTCGTCGATGCCGCCGACTGGCCCGCCCATGACGTCGAGCGCTGGGCGAACTCCGCCTGCTTCGCCGCCGGCGTCCCCTACATCACGATGAGCCACTTCCCCCCGGTCGCCCGGGTCGGGCCGCTCTACGTGCCGGGGGAGACCGGCTGCTTCGCCTGCCAGGAGATCGCCTACCGGCGCTCTTACCCGATGTTCGACGCGGTCGTCGAGCAGCGCCGCGCGCAGCCCTCCCCGGCGGCGACACTGGGGCCGGCGTGCGGGCTGATCGGCAGCCAGGTGGGGCTGGAGGTGATGCACCACCTGACCGGCCTCAGCCGCCCTTCGACGCTCGGCGTCGCCCGCATCTACGACCTGCGGACGATGGAGGTGGAGCGCGAGCCGGTGGTGCAGGAGCCCGGCTGCGCGGTTTGCGGGGGCTGCCGGGTGGGCGCCCCGGACCGTTCACGCCGAACGTCGCGGAAGCCCCCCTCTAACGCGGAGCCCGGGACGCTCGGCCGATGAAAACGGCCTTGACGTGCTCGTCCTCGTCGAGCGGCTGGCGCAGCACCCCGTCGTAGCCCTGGCCGAAGGCGCCGAGAAGCTCGACGCCGGCCGCGGCCATCGCGGCGCGCACGTCCGCGACCGGGAAGTGGCGGTGGCGGTGGACTTCGCTGCTGACCGGCTCGCCGCTGTCGCGGCGCTCGACCTCGAAGCGGGCCTCGAAGATCCCGCCCGGCGGCGCGTCGGGAGCGGCGAGGCCGACCCAGCGCAGTCGCAGGTCGTCGTGCTCCTGGACCTCGGTGTCGACGTAGAAAGTGCGGTAGGCGCCCAGCACGTTGACGTCGAAGAGCAGCAGCCCGCCGGGAGCGAGGTTGGCCCGCATCCCGCGCAGCGCCGCGCGCAGGTCGTCGAGGTCGTCCAGGTAGTTGACCGCGTCGTCGAGCGCCCAGACCAGGTCGAACTCGCCGAACACCGGCATCTTGCGCATGTCGACCACGTAGACGGGAGTGCGACCGGAGACCTTCTCGCGGGCCCGTGCGGCCATCGAGGCGGAGAGGTCGCAGGCGGTCACCTTCCAGCCGCGCTCCAGCAGCGGCAGGAAGCTCTTGCCGGTGCCGCAGCCGACGTCGAGCAGGCGCCGGCCGCGCAGGCCGTGGCCCTCCAGGGCGGCAAGCAGCTCTCCCAGCCACAGCTCGTAGTCGTGGTGGGCGGTGAAGAGGTCGTAGTAGGGGGCAATCTGCTCGTAGGTCTCGAGGGCCTTGGTCGCTTGCGTTGAGGTCCGGGCGGCGGCTGGCTGTGTGGCTTGGGTGGTCGGCTCCATGACCATTAGACCCCCTCACCCCTCAGAAAAGTTTCAGCGATCGGGGCGAGCTTCCGCAGTACCTTCGAGGCCGATGTGGGAGCGCCGCGAAAAGAGGAGCTCGATAGCTGGGACTGGGCAGAGGCTCACCGGGTCTGCCTGCGGATAGCGCGGCGCTACGTCCGCGACCCGAGCGAGGCGGAGGACGTCGCCCAGGAGGCGCTGCTGCGGGCCTGGCGCCGGCGCGGGACGCTTCGCAAGGACGCCCGCCGCGCGGAGTGGCTGCGGGCGATCGCCCGCAACGAAGCGCTCAGGCACGTCTCTCGCAAGGTCCCGGAGCCGACCGAGGCCATCGAGGCCGCAGAGGGGCGCGAGGACGAGCGCCTGGCCGGGGTTGCCGAGCGGGCCGATGTCGGCGCCGCGGTGGGCCGGCTCGACGCTTCCGACCAGCTGCTGTTGCGCCTCCGCTACACCGAGGACCTGACCCAGGCCGCGATCGCCCGCCTGCTCGAAGTCCCCGAGGGGACGGTCAAGGTCCGCCTCCACCGCGCCCGCGCCAAGCTGCGGGAGGAGTTCGAGTAGCCCACTCGCCTACCCTCATGTCATGCAGTGGGCAGACATCGAGAACAGGGGCGAGCACGTCGGCCGGCGGACCAAGATCATCGCCACGGTCGGCCCGGCGACCTGGGACGAGGACTCGCTGGAGCAGCTGATTCGGGCCGGCGCCGACGCCCTGCGCCTCAACTTCTCCCACGCCGACCGCGACCGCCACGCGCGGACGATCGCCTCGATCCGCACCGCCGCGGAGCGCGCCGGCCGCGAGGTGGCCGTGCTCGGCGACCTGCCGGGCCCGAAGCTGCGGATCGGCGAGCTGCGCGACGACGTCGCCGAGCTGGAGACCGGCCACCACACGACGCTGAGCGCGCAGCCCGGAGTGGGCGACGCCGAGCGGATCCCGGTCTCCTGGCCCGGCCTGACCGAGGAGCTGAGCCGCGGCGACGAGGTCTACCTGGCCGACGGGGCGATCCGCCTGCGGGTCGTCGATACCGACAGCGACGAGGTCGACTGCGAGGTGGAGGTCGGCGGCACGCTGGCCTCCCACAAAGGGATGAACCTGCCAGGCGCCGGCGCCCTGCCGGCGGTGGGGGAGCGCGACCTGGGCTGGGTCGACTTCGCGGTCGAGCAGGGGGTGGACCTGCTCGCCGTCTCCTTCGTGCAGGGGCCCGACGACCTGCGGCCGGTGTCCGAGCGCCTGGCGGCGCTGGGCTGCGACATACCGCTGATCGCGAAGATCGAGAAGCCGCAGGCCGCCCGCGAGGCGGAGGAGGTGATCCGCGCGGCGGGCGGCGGGATCATGGTCGCCCGCGGCGACCTGGGGATCGAGCTGCCGCTGGCGCAGGTGCCGATCGTGCAGAAGCGGCTGATCCGCGCCGCCGGGCGGCTCTCCAAGCCGGCGATAACCGCGACCCAGATGCTGGCCTCGATGGTGACCGCGCGGCGTCCCACCCGGGCCGAGGTCACCGACGTCGCCAACGCGATCTTCGACGGGACCGACGCGGTGATGCTCTCCGAAGAGACGGCGGTCGGCCGCCACCCGATCGAGGCGGTGCGCGTCATGGACCGGATCGCGCGGGAGACGGAGCCGGACCTCCCCTACGGGGAGTGGCTGTTCGGCCGCACCGACCAGGCGACCCAGGACGTCGCCGACTCGGTCGCGCAGAGCGCGGTCGGCTCCGTCTACCGGCTGGGCCTGGCGGCGCTGGTCGTGCCGACCACCAGCGGCCGCTCCGCCCGCCTCGTCTCCGCCCACCGGCCGCGGGTGCCGCTGCTCGCCGTCTCGCCGCGGATCGAGACGGTCCGTCGCCTCAGCGTCCTGTTCGGGGTCACCGCGGTGCTCAGCGACCACACGACGGAGATCCGCGACCTGCTCGACGAGTGCGCGGCGCTGGCCGGCGAGCACGGCGTCGCCCGCTCGGGCGATCTGGTCGCGATCGTCGCCGGTCTGCCCGACGCCGGCCTCGGCACCAACCTCTTCGAGGTGCACCGGGTGCCGTAGCCCCCCGCATGGGCCCGAACGTCCCGGAATCTCCCGCGATGCGGGTATCCCGGGACGCTCGCGGAATCCTTTCCAATGAACGTCCCAGTGTCCCCCGCATGGCGGGGAGCCCGGGACGTTCGGCAAGAGGGCGGGGCTACCCGTCGAGTGTGAGCTGGGCCGGGTAGCGGATCCGGTGCCCCTCGACCACGGCGAACTCGGTGAGTGGGTGCTCGCTGCGCTCGCCGCGGGCGTCGACGTGGAGCACCTGCCAGCCGCGGACGGTCAGCGCGTCGGAGACCAGCCGCCGGTGGCAGCGCCACCACTGCGCCTCCGCGCACATCACCGCGGTCAGCCGCTGGCGGGCCTCCGCCTGGAGCTCATCGAGGGCGGCCTCGAACTCCGGCGACTCCATGTAATCGGCGTAGGCGCGGAACCCGGCGACCCGCCAGCCGTCGTTTCGCGACTGCTTCCCGTCGCGCCGCCGCCCGCCGAGCTCCTCGAAGTGGCGGTAGCCGATTTCCGCTTCGGCCAGCGAGCGTTCCAGGCTCTCCGCGTTGGTCCAGGGCACTCGCCGCGAGCCCGGGAAGCGCCGCACGTCGGTGAGCAATTCCACTCCGCTGTCGCGCAGCAACCCGAGGAACTCTTCCAGCTCATGGGTCGAGTGCCCGATGGTGAGGATCGCCGGCGCGCTCACCCGTGCAGAGTCGCACGAGGGAGCGGCGGTCTCGTCAGTCCCGCGTCGATCAGTCCCGCGTCGCGCGCCAGACCCAGAGCATTGCCAGCGGTTGCAGGGGCAGGCGTGCCCACAGTGCCCAGCGAGGGACGCGGTTCAGGTCCAATTCGCGCACCTGCTCGGGGTTCACGGCCATATGGACGTTGGCCGGGAAGACGGCGAGAAGCAGGGCGAGCAGCCACCAGCGCGCGAGGCGGCGGCTGCCGGGGAGGACAACGGCAAGTCCGCCGGCAATCTCCGCGACCCCGCTGACCAGCACCAGTTCGCGATGGCGCGGCAGCGAGGGCGGCATTATCGCCTCGTAGCTGCGCGGGGTGACGAAATGCATCACCCCGGCAAACGTGAAGAAGCCGGCCAGCAGCCGCTGCGATCGGGTCACGCCGCAAACGATTTCACAACGGCCCCCGGCCGGGGCGCCAACGCCCCGTCGGTCGGGCTCGCCGCGGCAGCCTCCTCCAGCCAGGGCCTGCACCGGCGGCAAGCCTCCAACTACAATCCTCCGCCCGGGCACTCCCCGGGCCCAGCGCCCGTAGCTCAGCCGGATAGAGCGTCGGTCTACGAAACCGAAGGTCACTGGTTCGAATCCAGTCGGGCGCGCTTGCGGAAACCCGCTTGTGAGGCGGGTTCTTGTGTTTGGGAGATCGTGCGGAGAGCGCGAAAACGCCCTTGGGGCAACGCCTGGGGCACCGGGCTTGGGCGAGCCAGCCGCCCCGGGCCTGGATGGGCCGCAGAGCTCTATTTTGCATTTAGTAATCCTTTCGATATAGTTCCGTAGCAGTTTCGTACTACCTGATCGGAGACAAGGTGTCGCGACGATTCTTCAAGCACGGCGAGCTTCATCTGGTGCTCTTGAGCCTGCTTTCCCAGCGGCCCATGCACGGCTACCAGATGATGTCCGAGCTCTCGCGACTCTTCGGCTCGAGATATCGGCCTTCGCCGGGAAGCATCTATCCCGCGTTGGAGGCGCTCGAGGTCGAGGGCTTGGTCGAGGGCGAGATGGAAGAGAGTCGAACGATCTTCTCGATTACCCCGACGGGGGCGGAGGCGCTCGCGGCGCGGATGGACGATGTTGCCGCGCTCGAGCTTCGAACTGGCGTACGCGTCGTTGGCGTCGAAACGCTCGAGTCGGCGATCGCCAAGTTCAAAGCGCGTCTGGCTCCCCTCGCGGGACTAATCGACTTCGCAACTGTGGTGCCCGTTCTTGACCGAGCGGCCGCTGAGATCGAGAGCCAATATCGGCTCCCAAACCAGGAGGATTCACGGTGACAGATGCAATTGAGCGCGCGGCTCGGCGCACTGAGAAGGAGCACCAGAGGCGACACCAGCATCGCTGGGTGCGTTTCAATCAGAAGGCCTTGCGCGTTCATGTGAGCGTCTTCATCTCCGTCCAACTCCTCCTGGTAGCCGTCTGGGCTCTCCAGTGGCAGCTGGGCGGAACCGATTACCCATGGTTCCTCTACGCGCTGGCAGGCTGGGGAGTCGGCCTCGTCATTCATTACGCCGTTGTGCGTGAAACGCTCGGGCCCGATGCCGTCAGGCGCTCCCCCAGCACACAGGGCGACTCCGAAAGCAGTTAGCTCGACGTCCCCGCGCCTCGTCAGGGACCCAGCCCATGGACACTCAGCGGGATCACGACAGCGCCGCCGTGCCTCCAGCGGCGGCGCTGATCCCGCCGTGCTTCTCTGCGTCGGGCCCGGGCACCGCCCCGGTCGGGTTGCGGTGCTTAGTTAGGGGTCTGGCGGACTTGCCTCCCTTTCCTACTTCGAGCTGGTCTTCCCCTTCTTCATGGTCTGAGCGAGGGGTCGATCAAGATCTTGGCGTGGCGCTCGGGATCTTCGAGGTCGGAGAAGGCGTCGGCGACGCCGCTCAGCCCGACCGTGCCGGTGATCATCGGCCGCGGGTCGACCTTGCCCCCGGCGAGCATGTGCAGGGTGTCGCGGAACTCGAGCGGCGTGTAGCCGAGCACGAAGCGCAGGTCGATCTCCTTGTTGATCGCCATCGCGGGCATGAAGGTGTCCGGCCCGACGCAGACGCCGACCACGACGACCCGGGAGAAGAGCGGGGCGGCTTCGACGATCTGCTCGATCATCCCCGGCACGCCGACGCACTCGAAGACCACAGGGTGCTTCGGCCCGGCGCCGGCCTTCTCGGCCAGGCGCCAGACGTGCCACCAGCCGACCGGCAGCCGCTCCAGCTTCTCGCGCGTGTCGAGGGCCATCTCCATCGCGCCCGGCAGGGTCGTCAGCCAGCCGGGATCGCGGCCGCCGCGCGGCTCGTAGGGAGAGTCCTGAGCGGGGTCGACGACGACATCGGCCCCGCAGCGCTCGGCGAGCGCCCGCCGCCCCGGCGAGTAGTCGGCGGCGATCACGGTGCGCACGCCGGTTGCCTTCAGCATCAGGATCACGCCGAGCCCGATCGGCCCGCACCCGATCACGATCGCCACGTCGCGCTTGCCGACCTCTCCGCGTCGCACCGCGTGCAGCGCCACCGCCATCGGCTCGGTCAGCGCCGCGACGTCGGGCTCCAGGCCGTTGGGCACGGGCATCATCAGCGCCTCCTGCACCAGCACCGACTCTGCGTAGGCGCCGGGCGCGTGCGTCGAGAGGCCGGTCGCGTCGAATCCGTCGCCGCCGCGTATGAGAGGAAGCGCGACCACCGGAGCGCCGCCGGAGATGTCCTCTCGGCAGCCGGGCCCGTACTCGGCGACCCGGCCGCTGAACTCGTGCCCGAAGACCACCGACTGATTGGAGCGGCCGAAGCGGTCGTAGCCCACCTTCTCCGACAGGTTGGCCCAGTGGTCGATCCCGTGGCGAGCGTGCAGGTCGGAGCCGCATATCCCGCAGCGGGTCACCTCGATCCGCACCTGGCCGGGGCCCGGCTCGGACTCGGCGAGCTCGACAAGGTCGAGCTCGCCGTGCTGGCAGGCGACCGCTCGCATCGGCTCCCATCCTCGCACCGACCCGGTGCGAATGCCACTCGCCGGCGCGCGGCGTCGAACGGCTGGGAAGACCCGGCGCGTCGGCTGCGGACTACGATGGCATTGATGGGCCTCAACGATCTGCTCCACGCGGCGAGGCTTCTCTTCAAGACGCCGCGCTGTCGGTGAGCTGGATGCCCGGCATCCCGCGTGGGTCGGGCGCGATCTCTCCGACCGCGCACTACACGGGCTACACCTGGGTGAGGAACGGCCTCTCCCATCCGGAGCTCGCCACCTGGCAGGGCCGGGTTCTTCACGACGCGCTCGCGCTGCCGGTGGCGGCGAGCAGGAGACTCGGGGGCCCGACGCTGGACGGCCTGCTGCTGGCCCGCCACCGCATCATCGACTCCGTCCTCGACGAGCTGATTCGGGGCGGCGTCAACCAGGTGATCGAGGCCGCCTGCGGCATGTCGCCCCGAGGCTGGCGCTTCACGGAGCGGTACGGAGAGCGCCTCACCTACGTCGAAGCCGACCTTCCCGCGATGGCCGGGCGAAAGCGCGAAGCCCTGGAGCGGATGGGCTCACCGGGCGGCAACCACCGCGTCACCGACCTCGACGTCCTGCGTGACGGTGGCCCGGGCAGCCTGGAGGCCGTCGCCGACACGCTGGACCCGTCCGAGGGCCTGGCGATCGTGACCGAAGGCCTTCTCACGTACCTGGACGATGCCACCGTGGAGGCGCTCTGGGCCCGCATCGCTGCCACGCTCGCCCGGTTTCCGAAAGGCGTGTATCTGTCGGACCTGCGCTGCGCCGGGAGCGACCGCGGCATCGCCGAGCGCGCCTTCGACGTGGTCCTCTCCGGGTTCGTGCGCGGCAAGGTGCACGCCTTTCGCGGTGACGAGACCGATGCCGAGTCCGCGCTGCGCGCTGCCGGGTTCAGGGAGGCCCGCCTGCACCACGGCTCCGCTCATCCCGCCGCCGCGGACGTCCGCGGCGACCCCGGCGCCCGCGTGATCTACATCATCGAGGCGCTCGCCGGCGGCGGATGTACGTGACGGTGCTGCCGCCCCAGCCAGGTTGAGCCTAGCTCGGCGGGGCACCGCCCGATTGGCCAGATTGGCTTTGCGCAGCACGTTGCCGGCGCCTGGCCAAGCGGTCCCGAATCGCAAGTTGAAGCAGGAAGCCGGCGATCAGCAGCGCCGGGACCACGAAGGGCAGGCTGACGAGAAGGTCTCCGTGGTCGGCCAGGGGCAGCATCATCGTCCCGGCGCGCCGTTTCGGCTGCGGGCTTCGCAGCCCACCTTCCAAAGTGCCCACGCGAACAGGCCCAGAAAGCCGGCGGTGATGCCGAGCACGGCGCCATAGGCGCCGAGGGTGACCACCGGCGAGATCCCGTCCTTCTGCTCTCTTTGCAGAAGCTCCGTGTCGGAGACGAAGTTCCGGGTGAATCGGTGGGACGCAGGAATACCGGCGACCGGAATCGCTTCGTCCCGCGGGAAGTAGACGGGCAGAGCCATCAGCGCCTGACCGTTGTGCAGGCGCAGCATCGCCTTCCAGTCGCCATGCACGGGGAGCGGCGCGGTCGTTCGGTAGCTGCCGTCGCCGATCGGTCGCATCGGCTCAGTCGTGAAACCGCCCCCTTGCCAGGCCGTGGCGGTGAACCACTCGGCCTGATCGGCTGCGCCTGGTGGGCTCAGCTCGACAGTGGCGTTCACCATGCGCTTCGGTCTGGGCTGTACTTCTTCCAGAGTCACCTCGCCGCGCAGCCCATCGGTCGGTGGCTTGAAGAGAGCGAAGCCGACCAGGCCGGCGATCAACACCGATGCGAGGGCTGCTGCGGGCGCGAGGGCGGGAGAACGAGGGATCTTGCGGGCCCCGAGTTGAGACGCTGCCCAGGCGCCGAGCAGCGCTCCGGCAACAGCCATCGGGAAGCCGAGCGCGATCGCCTCGGGCAGCAGCTCGGTCGGCCAGGGAATGGGCATGAACAGATGCGACCACCCCCATTCGGCGGCCATGCCTACCGTGCCGATCAACGCTCCGCAGGTGAGGGCGAACGCCACGGGCCGTCGCGCCGGGACAAGGAACGCGACGAGCTCGACGACCACGGCTTCCGCCAGATAGAGCGGGAAGTAGGGAGTCGGCTCGTCGAGCACCGGGCCGACGAGAAGCGCGACCACGCCGCGTATGAGCAGGAAGAAGAACACGGCCCCAAGCGCCGCGCCGGGCCCGCGCCAGACGCGTGCCAGGACAAGGGCGGCCCCACCGGCCAGCATCACCAGCATCGGTTGGAATACGAACCGGAACTGCGGCACGCCGAAGTCGAACTCAGCCTGGAAGGTCGAGAGCCCGAGGAGAAAGGCGCCCGGAAGGGCGGCTTGGCGCAGGAAGCCGACCCACAGCGGCTCGCCCTTCAGTCCCCTGTCTGCATCTCCCTCGACGACCAACACCGCGAGGGCGAGCAGCGCCATCGCCGCCCCACCGACCAGCATCAGGTGCGTGGGGCCCCAGAGTGTCACGTCCTGCCCGAACAGCCGGTGCCAGACGTCGTCGAGGGGGAAGCCGAGCAATGAGAACATGCCGCAGGCGACGAGCAGGATCGCGCCGAGGGGGACGTACCAGTCGCCGGAGATGCGTACCGCGGTCGGGCCGGTACGCCCTCTCGGCAGGACCATTGCCAGCACACCGGCCGCGAACACTCCGAACAGCCCGACCAAGATGAAGTAGTGGGCGGGGTTGGCAAGCGGCCCCTCGTCGCGCCCATCGGCGATGTGCAGCGACATGTCCCACAACATCCCGAACAGGGCGATGATCAGCGAGCCAATGATCAGGCCCGTCGGGATGACCACCCAGCCGGGCTGGCCGGTCACCCCTTTCCAGAAGGCGGCGATGCGCGAGAGAAGCGCGATCCGACCCGTTCTGTGTCCAATCGCGAGGATCAGCAGGATCGTCGTGACGACGATCGCGCCTGCTGTCGCGATCAGAACCTGTTCGAGCTCGGCTCCTCCTGCGGAGGGTGGGGACTCCAACGCGATCAGCGCCCCGTATTCACATTGACCCTGTGTTCAATAGTGGATTGATACCACTATTGACCTCGTAGTCAACAGGCGATGGCCGGGGGCCTGGCAGTTCGATCTCGCCCGCCTCCTGCAGGCAGACGACCAGCATCCGGGACAGCAGCTCGCGCATCTGCTCGCGGCTCATCTCGCGCTTCTCCAGCCACCGGAGCACCGCCCCTTCGCTGAAGAAGAACCAGCCCTGGACCGCCGTCTTCAGCAATTCGGCCCGCTCGGGCTCGGGGGGCATCTCTAACGCCTGTGCCACGCCGTCCACGATTGAATCGATCTGCCGTTGCCGGCCGGCCTCGATGAAGGCGCCTATCTCCGGGTCGCTGCCACACCGCGTGCGGATGATCGCCGCGTAGGCGGCGGCGTGCTCCTCCGCGAAGGCCAAAAACCGATCGAGCCCTTCGTTCAGCCGCTCGATCGGCTCCAGGTCGGCGTCGACCGCGATCAGGCTCGACTGCTCGACCTCGCCCCGCTTCAGCGCGGCGAGGATCAGCTCCCGCTTGCCCGGGAAGTAGTGGTAGATCAGGCCCTTGGAGACCCCCGCCGCCTCGGCGATCTCCTCGATCGAGACCTCGTCGTAGGGCCTGCTGCCGAGCAGCTCGACGGCGGTCTGCACGAGCGCTTCGCGCCGTGCGTCGGTGCTCAGCCTCGTTCTCTTCCCCCTAGCGGCCACATTTCGAGGCTAATTGCTGTTGACCACAAGGTCAATAATTGCTGGGCACCTGCCTAATTCGATCCGACCCGTGTGGCTGCGGAGCATGCGCGACTCTCACGCGCACGTGCGGAGCACGACGGTCATGGAAGCGGTCGTGCTTGGCTCGGTGCTGCTCGCGGCGCTATAAGTCGCTCTGAAAGGGGTAACCTGAAGTTGTTGTGGCGGCTGTCACTTTCAGCGCCGTATCCAAGACCTATCCGGATGGTACGCGCGCTGTCACGTCGGTCGACCTGGAGGCCGACGACGGCGAGTTGCTGGTCCTGGTCGGGCCCTCCGGATGCGGCAAGACGACTGCCCTGCGCATGGTCGCGGGGCTGGAGGAGATCTCCGGCGGAGAGATCAGGATCGGCGAGCGCGTCGTCAACTGGGTGCCGGCCAAGGACCGCGACATCGCGATGGTCTTCCAGAGCTACGCGCTCTACCCGCACCTGAGCGTCGAGGACAACATCGCCTTCGGGCTGCAGGTGCGGGGGCTCGACAAGGAGGAGATCCACCGCCGCGTGACCGAGGCCGCGCAGGTCCTCGGCCTGGAGGAGCTGCTCGACCGCAAGCCGCGCAACCTCTCCGGCGGACAGCGCCAGCGGGTCGCGATGGGGCGGGCGATCGTGCGCGAGCCGGCCGCCTTCCTGATGGACGAGCCGCTCTCCAACCTCGACGCCAAGCTGCGGGTCCAGATGCGCGCCGAGGTCAGCCGCCTGCAGCGCGACCTCGAGGTGACCACCATCTACGTCACCCACGACCAGGTCGAGGCGATGACGATGGGCGACCGCGTCGCGGTGATGCGCAAGGGCGAGCTTCAGCAGGTCGCCTCTCCCCAGCAGCTCTACGACAGCCCGGTCAACCTGTTCGTCGGCGGCTTCATCGGCAGCCCGGCGATGAACATGCTGGAGGCGCAGCTGGAGCGCGCCAACGGCGAGGTGCGCGCCGCGCTCGGCGAGCAGCGCATCACCCTCGACCCGCAGCTGCTCTCCGACCGGCCCGGGCTACGCGCCTACGAAGGGCGCAAGGTGATCGTCGGCATCCGGCCCGAGGACTTCGAGGACGCCGAGCTGGCGCCCGACGCGCCGTCCGGCCGCCGCCTGCGCGGCAACGTCGAGCTGCGCGAGTCGCTCGGCTCCGAGGTGCTCGCCCACTTCACGATCCACGCCCGCCAGGCGCTGACCGAGGACGTCCGCGAGCTGGCTGCCGACCTGGAGGCCGACGGGGCGGAGCTGGAAAAGGAGGCCGAGCGCGGCGAGGCGAAGCTGGTCGGCAGCCTCGGCCCGCGCTCCCGCGTCCGCGAGGGCGAGCCGGCGGAGGTCGTCGTCGACACCCGCAACCTGCATTTCTTCGACCCGGAGACGAGCTTGGGCATCTACGCCGATGCCGAACGGGAGGCGAGCAAGCACAGTGGCGGGGAGGTCTGACAAGGAGGAGTCACATGAAGATCCGAAAGCTCCATGTCCTGGCACTGCTGGCCGCGGTGCTTGCGCTCGCGGTAGCGGGGTGCGGGGACGACGATGACGGCGACGGGGCAGCCGCGGGCGACGTCTCGGGGACCGTCGACATCTCCGGAGTGTGGACCGGGGCGGAGGCCCAGTCCTTCGAGGCGGTGCTGAGCGGGTTCACCGAGCAGTACCCCAACGTGACGGTCAACTACGACGCGGCCGGCGACGAGCTGCCGACCGTGCTGGCGACCGCCGTCGAGGGCGGCAACCCGCCCGATCTGGCGGCCGTCCCGCAGCCCGGCCTGGTCAGCGACTTCTACGACCAGGGCGCGCTGCAGCCGCTCGCCTTCGCCGAGGATGCGATCCGCGACAACTTCACCGCGGGCGCGGTCGACATCGCCACCTTCGACGGAGAGGTCTACGGCTTCCTGTTCAAGGCGGCCAACAAGTCGACCGTCTGGTACAACGTGCCGCTCTTCGAGGCGGCGGGAGTGCAGCCGGCCGCGACCTACGAGGAGCTGCTCCAGAGCGCCCGGACTCTGCAGGCCTCCGGCACCAGCGCCTACTCGATCGGCGTCGACGCGGGCTGGCCGCTCACCGACCTGTTCGAGAACATCTACCTGCGCCAGGCCGGGCCGGAGATGTACGACCAGCTCGCCGAGCACCAGATCCCCTGGACCGACCAGTCGGTGAAGACGGCGCTGCGGACGATGACCGAGGTCATCGACGACTCGGACAACATCGTCGGCGGGGTGTCCGGCGCGCTGCAGACGGACTTCCCGACGTCCGTCACCAACGCGTTCAAGCAGAACCCCGACGGGGCGATGGTGATCGAGGGCGACTTCGTCGCCACCGAGATCGAGGCGACGACCGACGCGCGGCCGGTCACCGACTACGACGTGTTCGACTTCCCGTCCGTCGACGGGTCCGAGCCCGTGGTCGTCGGTGGCGGCGACACGATCATCATGTTCGACGACACGCCCGCGTCCCAGGCCCTGGTCGAGTACCTCGCCACTCCGGAGGCGGCTGAGATATGGGCGGAGCGGGGCGGCTTCTCCAGCGCCAACGAGAATGTCGACCCGAGCACCTACCCGGACGAGCTGACCCGGAAGACCGCCACGGCGATCGCCGACGCGGACACGTTCCGCTTCGACCTCTCCGACCTGCAGCCGGCGGCGTTCGGCGCCACGGTCGGCCGCGGCATGTGGCAGATATTCACCGAGTTCATGCGCAACCCGGACAACGTGAACGGGACCGCCAACCAGCTGGAGCAGGCGGCGAACAGGGCCTTCTAGGCCGGACGGCGGGCGAGGACCCGCAGAGAGATGGCGGCGGCGCCGGAGACCGGGCGGGACGCGAGGCCCGGCCTCTGGCGCCGCCATCGCGTCACGATCGCCTTCCTCGCCCCGGCGGCGGTCCTGCTCGGGATCTGGATCGTCTACCCGACGGTCTCGACGATCGTGCGCAGCTTCTTCGACCGCACCGGCTCGGAGTTCGTCGGCTTCGACAACTACGAGCAGATCTTCACCACCGACATCCTGATCACCGCGGTCCGCAACAACGCGATCTGGCTGGCGGTGGTGCCGGCCTTCGTCACCGCGGTCGGCCTCGTCTTCGGGGTGATGATCGAGCGGATCCGCTGGTCGATCGCCTTCCGCACCGCGGTCTTCATGCCGATGGCGATCTCACTGTTCGCCGCCGGGGTGATCTGGCGGGTGATGGACCAGTACGACCCCGACATCGGCGCCGTCAACGCGACGCTGGCGGCGGTGGTCGACACGGTCGACCCGCCCGGCGGCCTCTCGACCGCGCAGCCCTCGACCGAGCGGCTGTCCGGCATGCCGGAGGAGGGACTGCGCGCCGGGCAGCCGCTGCGGGCGGGCGATGTCGCGGCGCTCGGGCTGACCGGGATCCCGCCCGACGACGTCCCCGCCGGCGCCGCGCCGGCGCGGGCGCCGCCGCCGCTCCCCGACGGGATCGCGGGCGTCGTCTGGCGCGACTTCCGCCCGGGGGGCGGGCGGCCCGGTGTGGTGGAGAGGGGGGAGCCGGGGCTGCCCGGCGTCGTCGTCGAGCTGCGCGACGCCTCCGGCGAGGTGGTCGAGACGGCGGAGACCGCGCCGGACGGCGGCTTCGCGTTCGAGGGCGTGGGGGCGGGGGAGCACCGGGTCGGGATCGGCGCCGAGACCTTCGAGGCGCCCTTCGCCGGGGTCGAGTGGCTGGGGCCGAGCCTGATCACCCCGGCGGTGATGATCGCCTACGTCTGGGTCTGGGCGGGCTTCGCGATGGTCGTGATCGGCGCCGGCCTGGCGGCGCTGCCGCGCGACGTGCTCGAGGCGGCGCGCACCGACGGCGCCAGCGAGTCGCAGGTCTTCCGCCGGGTCACCGTGCCGCTGCTGCGCCCGGTGCTGATCGTCGTCTTCGTGACGATGCTGATCAACGTCCTCAAGGTCTTCGACATCGTCCTCTCCGTCGCCCCCGCCTCCTCCCAGGACGACGCCAACGTGATCGCCCTTGCGATGTGGCGGACCGCGTTCGGCGGCGTCAACGACTTCGGCCTCGGCTCGGCGATCGCGGTCCTCCTCTTCGTGCTGGTCATCCCGCTGCTCGCCTTCAACATCCGCAACTTCAGGAGGGAGGTCTGATGGAGGCCGCCGCGCACGCGCCGCCCGAGCCGCGGGCCGCCCGCCTCGGCCGCGCCCTCTCGCGGGCGCCGCTCAACGCCCTGCTCGTCTTCATCGCGGTCCTCTGGCTGGTGCCGACCCTTGGCCTCTTTCTCACCTCGCTGCTGCCAGCCGACCTGGCCAGCTCGCAGGGCTGGTGGACGGTGTTCTCCGAGCCCAGCGCCGCCACCCTGGAGAACTACGAGGAGCTGCTCGGCAACGAGGACATCACCTCGGCGCTGGTCATCACGGTGATCGTCGCGATCGGCGGCACCGTGATCCCGATCATGGTCGGCGCGCTCGCCGGCTACGCCTTCGCCTGGCTGGAGTTCCCCGGCCGCGACTGGCTCTTCCTCTCCGTCGTCGCGCTGCTCGTCGTCCCCCTGCAGATGGCGCTGATCCCGATGTTCTCCTTCTACAACGACGTCGGCATCTTCGACACCGCCCTCTCGCTGATCCTCTTCCACAGCGCCTTCGCGCTCCCCTTCGCGATCTTCCTGCTGCGCAACTTCTTCGTCGGCATCCCCAAGGACCTGCTCGAGTCGGCCCGCATCGACGGCGCCTCGGAGCTGCGCATCTTCGTCCGCCTGATCCTGCCCCTCGGCCTGCCGGCGATCGCCTCCCTCGCCATCTTCCAGTTCCTCTGGACCTGGAACGACTTCCTCGTCGCCCTCACCTTCGGCCGCGACACCCAGCCGATCACCGTCGCGATCTTCTCCCAGTTCCGCCAGTTCGGCGCCAACATCGACCTGATCGCCCCGGCCGCCTTCGTCTCCCTCGCCGTCCCCCTCGCCGTCTTCTTCGCCTTCCAGCGCTACTTCGTGCAGGGCCTCCTCGCCGGCTCGGTGAAGTAGCGGCCCCCCGCCGCACCGCCTCGCGTTTCCCCTGCTATTCAGCTACGGAAACGCCCTTGGCTTTAAAAGTCCGACCGCGGCTTTTCCCTCTCCGCAAAACCCGATTTCTAAAGCCGCACCGCAACCTTTGACATTTATAGCCGTTCTCGTTTATGGTCCCCGCCGCTCGCCTAGGGAGGCGGGCAGGGAAAACGAGAGAGCCGGCAGCCACAGGGCACCGGGGAGGAGAGGCAGTCTTGCCAGCACCAAAGCGCACCACGCGTCCCGACCTCGACCCCTCCGGCGCGCTCCTGCTCCGCGTCGAGCCGACTGCGCACGTAGCAGGCGCTCACGCCACCGCCTCGTCCCAAGCCTTCACCACCCACCGCTCCGCAGCACCCGCCGCGGCCAGTTCCCGCGTCGGCCTCGTTGAGAAGCAGTCAATTCGGCCGGCTGGGGACAGCCCCGCGGTCACTAACCAAGGAGTAAATCTCTGATGTTCACCAAGATGAGAAAGCGCTACGGAGCCGTAGGCCCCGTAGCGATCCTGGCGCTGATCGTCGCGGTCGCCTTCGCCGGCGTCCCCGCCGTCGCTCAGCCCGTGGCCAACACCTCAGCCAACGCCTTCGGCCTCGCCAAGCGTGCGCTTGGCCTCGGTCAACAGGCCAGCAAGCGCTCGGCGTTCGCCAACAAGCGCTCGATCAACGCGATCAAGATCGCCCGTGCGGCCCACAACCAGGCCGGCCAGCCCGGCGCAGAGGGCCCGAAGGGAGATAAGGGCGACAAGGGTGAGACGGGTGACACCGGATCCCAGGGCAATGACGGCGCCACCGGACCGCAGGGTCCGACCGGCCCGACGGGCGTCACAGGTCCGACCGGTACCACCGGCGCCACCGGTACCACCGGTGACCAGGGCGTGACCGGCCCGACCGGCCCGACCGGCGAGACCGGCTTCACCGCGACGCTGCCGCCGACCGGGACGCTCCAGGGTGTGTTCACCGCGATCGACGTGGCGCCATCTACGGCTTTCCCGGGCCAGCTCCGGGCAACGGAGCCCTACGGCATCCCTCTGGACGAAGCACCGACGCCGCACCTGATGGATGAAAGTGGCAACGACATCGTCAGCGGCGATCCGGTGACGGAGTGCCCCGGTGACATTGACAGTCCCGCAGCCGATCCCGGGCACCTGTGTGTGTTCGGAGATGGTCTGAATACCGGAGACGCGGCAGAGCTCACTCCCGGCACCCAAGGCGGTGACGCGGCGGACAGCGGCTTCACCGTCGCCGGGCACTCATCGGCCTTGGTCGGCCCGGCGGGTTTCGGCGCCGGTGCCGTGATCCAGGGCTCCTGGGCGGTGACCGGCTAGGAGAGCAGGCAGCAACGAACCGAGCCACAAGCCCGGACGGCACCCGCGGGTGCCGTCCGGGCGCGGCTCGGACAGCAAAGCCATCGAAGACTCCACCACCGCAACTTCCGACCGCACCACCAACCGAACCGCACCACAACACGACGGGGAGACAGGCAGATGAGAAAGCACACCAAGCCGGCAACGACCACCCGCCGCGCCTCCCGCGCCGGCCTGCTCGCCGCCTGCCTCGCCCTCTTCGCCCTCGCGCTTCCGGCCACCGGCGCCCAGGCGGCGAAGATCGTCACCGACACCTTCGTCCCGCCGCCGTCAGGTGCATCCCACAATCCCGGCCCCAAGGGCGTCGCCGTCAACGACTCCTCCACCGCCGACCCCGCCGACGGGCGCATCTACGTCTCCGACCGCAACCGGGTCGTCGCCTTCGACTCCGACCTCAACTTCGAGCTCGCCTTCGGCCGCGACGCGGTCAGCCCCGGCGGCACCGGCAACGTCGCGAACAACGAGACCCAGGAGCTGGCAATTAACGCCTCCGAGGGCTCCTACACCCTGCGCTTCGGCTCGGCGACCAACACCACGCCTCCGCTCGACTGGGACGCCGACGCCCCCACCGTGCAGGCCGCCCTCAACGCCCTGCCCTCGATCAGCGCCGGCGGCGGCTCGGTCAGCGTCAGCGGCACGAACCCCTTCACGATCGAGTTCGACGCCGGGCCCCTCGCCGACGCCGACGTCTCCCAGCTCGCCGTCGACTCCTCTGCCCTCGCCGCCCCGGTCGGCGACACCCACAGCTGCGCAGGCTCTGCCTCCGGCGCCACCGGCTTCGAGTTCCAGTGGCTTCGCAACGGGGCGGAGATCCTCGGCGCCACCGCCGACACCTACACCACCGTCGGCGCCGACGCCGGCACCGTGCTGCAGTGCCGGGTGCGCGGCTTCAACGCGGTCGCCGGCAACGTCGGTGTCTCCGATCCGATCGTCATCGCCCCCTACCCGGCAACGGCTCCGCCGGTGCGCACCAGCTCCGGCTCGCTCACCGGTCCCTTCCCCGAGGTCGGCGGCGGCGGCGGAGAGGTGCTGAGCTGCTCCGCCGGCAGCTGGACGGGCGCCGACAGCTTTGCCTTCCAGTGGTACCGAAACGGTATCCCCCTGTCGGGCAACGGCGCCGACACCGACACCTACACCGTGCAGCCCGCCGACGTCGCCAGCGCCGCCACCTTCGCCTGCTCGGTCACCGCCACCAACGCCGGCGGCTCGGTGACCCGCACCGCGGGCAATTCGCGTTCTACCAGCCCTGCTCCCCCCCCTCTCAACATCCCCTCTGCCAACGTCGCCCGTCTCGGCATCGCGCAGACGACGGTGATCGGCGCCAACAGCTTCGAGGTCTGTACGGTCGAGGCCGAGTGCAAGCCCGGCCTCGTCGGCGGCTTCGGCGGCGCGATGAGCATCTCCTCTAACACCCCCCATGCCCTCGCGATCGACCAGTCCGACGGCTCCGTCTACGTCGCCGATCGAGGTAACGACCGCATCCAGAAGTTCGACGCCGACGGCGCCTTCCTCTGGGCCGCCGGCAAGGGCGTCAACGTCTCCACTCCCGGCGACGTCTGCCCGGCCGGCGATCAGTGCCAGGCCGGTGAGAGCGACGGCGCCGAGGCCGGCTTCTCCGTTATCGGAGGCATCGCGGTGAACCAGGCCGACGGCAACCTCTACGTCCTCGACCGAGATAACAACCGCGTCCAGGTCCTCGCCCCCGACGGCTCCTTCGAGTTCATGTGGGGGATCGACGTCGCCGGGGGCGGCGTGCCGGAGACCTGTGACTCCGGCTGCCAGCCCGGAGACAGCCAGTCCGACGTTCTCGGCGGCTTTGTAAGCCCCACCGACATCGCGGTCGGCGACGGCGGGCGGGTCTACGTCACTCAAGGCGCCGCACTCGCAAGCAACAAGCGCCTCCAGGTCTTCAACGATCCCGAGTCCGACCCCACCGACGCCTTCTTCTTCGGCACCGATTACTTTGTCGGCCAGCACACCGACCCCGACACCGCAGAGCTGATTCGCCCAGATGCCCCGACGCTGCTCGCGATCGACACCGGCCCCACCTCCGCCGCCGCCGACGATGTCCTCTACGTCGTCAACCACCCCGCCTTCCCCGGCTTCGTACGCCCCCACGTGGTGCTGGAGTTCAACGCCGGCACCGAGGCGCTGCTCGACACCCACGGGGTCGGCGAGGACTTCGACCGTGGCTTCGGCCTCGCCCACGACCCCGACCACGGCGTCGCCGGCGACCGCCTCTTCTGGGCCGGTCCAACCAATTCCGGTGGAGCCGCCCAACGCGACGTGGTCGCCGTCCTCGAGGACGCCGCACCGCCCGACCCGCCCGAGCCGCTGATCGACCCGGTCACAGTCTTCGACGACACCACCGCCACCCTCGAGGGAACGGTCGACCCCAACAACAACCCCACCTCCTACCGCTTCGAGTACATCGAAGACGCCGCCTACCAGGCAAACGGGGAGACCTTCGCGGGGGCGCTCACCGCGCCGCCGGTGACCGACGCCGAGGCCGGCAGCGGCGATGCCGCGGTGGCGGTCTCCGAGGACATCGCGGACCTGAACCCCGGCACCCTCTACCACGCCCGGCTCCTCGCCCGGGTCACCGGCGGGCCCAACAACGGGACCGAGGTGGCGAGCGCCGAGGTCGAGTTCACCACCGACGCCGGCGCGCCGACCGCCTCGACCGCGCCGGTCTCCGCGAAGACGGCCTCGGCGCTGCTGTCGGGCATCGTCGACCCCCACGGCACCGAGACCACCTACGCCTTCGAGTACGGCACCCAGGGCCCCTGCTCGAACCCGGCCAACGCCTGCGATTCGACCCCACTCACCAGCGCCGGCGCCGCCGGCGGCGAGAAGGTCGTCAGCGAGCAGGTCACCGGCCTCGATCCGAACGCCACCTACCACTACCGCCTGGTCGTCTCCAGCGTCCTCGGCGAGGCCTCCACCCCCGACCGCACCCTGGTCACGATTCCGCAGAGCAGCCTGCCCGAGAACCGCGCCTACGAGAAGGCAACACCCGACGAGAAGGGCGACGCCGAGCTCGGTACCAACCGCCGCCAAGCGTCCGCCTCCGGCGACGCGCTTACCCACACCCCGCCGCTCGGCACCGCCTTCCCGGGCGGGAATTCGAGTCAGGGGCTTACCAACCCCTACCTATCGACCCGCGCACCGGACGGCAGCTGGACGACCAAGGCGCTCGCCCCTCCCTTCTCCCCGCACGGGCTCGACTTCAAGTACAAGGTCATCGGATACTCGGAGGACCTCTCCAAGCAACTGTCGTGGCTGAGCAACGCGACGGGCATCGCGGGGGATGGTGAAGGCGGCTATGTGCGCGACAACGCGATCGACGCCTTCACTGACCTCCCAGGGATGAGCTCCGGGCTGAGTAACACTCAATTGCAAGGTGTCTGGATCTGGAATCCGCAGATGGAGCACCTCGCGGTCGACGCAGCCGAGCCGATCACCCCCGAGACCCCGCTCGACGGCAGCAACTACCTCCACCTCTGGAGCGCGGCCGACGGCGCGGAGCTGATCTCCCGCCTGCCGGGCGGGCAGATCGTCCCGGTCGGCATCACCACCTACCTCGACAACCGAGTCTCGGTCGGCGGCGAGCGGGTCTTCTGGGAGTCGAACACCCCGCTCGACGACGGTCGCCCCCTCTACGCCTACGACGCGGGCGCGACGGTCGAGGTCTCCGCCACCGAGCGGGTTCCCGCGGACCCGGCCGGCACCGGTTCTGCAACGTTCGCCGGCGCGAGTCTCGACGGCGAGGTGGTCCTGTTCACCTCGGAGGAGAAGCTGACCGACGACGCGACCGCCACATCCGGCGGCGAGGGTGGTGAGCTCTACCGCTACGACTTCTCCGCCCCGGCGGGTGAGCGGCTCACCGACCTGACCCCCGCCCCGGCCGCCCCCGGCGGCGCCGAGGTGCGCTCGGTCGTCGACGTGAGCGACGACGGCGACCGCGTCTACTTCGTCGCCTTCGCCCGGCTCGCCCCCGGCGGCGTGGCGGGCAAGAACAACCTCTACCTCTCCGACTCGAGCGGCGGGGCGCCGGTCACCACCCACGTCGCGACCCTCGACCCCGAAGCCGACACCGACGCGAACTTCAACACTCCCGCCGACCTCGAGACGATCCAGGGCCGAGGAAACCGCAACGGCAGCCGCTCACCGCTTGCGAGCGCCGACGGCGGGAGACTGCTGTTTCGCTCCGGCGTGAGGCTGACGGCAAGCCCCAACGGTGGCCTGCCGCAGGCCTACCTCTACGATGCTTCGGCTGACCGCCTCGAGTGCGTGTCCTGCCCGCCGGCGGGCGGTGGGCAGGTTTCCGAGACGCGGCTTGGCATTCGCCATATCCCGCCCATTGTCGGCCAAGGCCTTGAGCTCCACCAGCTGCGAAACCTCTCCGCCGACGGCTCGCGGGCCTTCTTTCAGACCGCGACGCCGCTGCTGCCGACCGACTCCAACGGCAAGGTCGACGTCTACGAGTGGCGCCAGGGCCAGCTGCACCTGATCTCCTCCGGCCGCCACCCCGGGGACTCGACCTTCGTCGATGCCTCTGAGGACGGCGACTCGGCCTTCTTCGCCACCCGCGAGCGCTTGGTCTCCACCGACACCGACTCCTTCATGGACGCCTACGTCGCCCGCGTCGACGGCATCTCGCCCGCCGCCCCCGCCGAGCCGCCGCTCTGCGAGGGCGACTCCTGCTTCCCGCTGCCCGAGGAGCCCGAGGACCCCACGCCGGCGACCTCCAACGCGCTGCCCTCGGGCAACCTCCAACAGCAGAGCAGTAGCGGCAACCTGCGCCGCTGCCTGCGCCCGGCCCGCACCGCGAAGCGCCACTCCGACCGCGCCAAGCGCGCCCGCCGCGGCCTGCGCCGCGCCGCCCGCGCCTCCAACGACCGCCGCGTGGTGCGCCTGCGCCGCGCCGCCCGCCGCCACGCCCGCGCCGCGAAGCAGAACGCAAACCGCGCCAAGCGCTGCCGCCGCGCGGTGCGCGCACAAGCCAACGCCGACCGGAGGGCCGACCGATGACCAAGCGCACTCTCACCGCCCTCGCCACCGCCCTCGCCGGGCTGGCCCTCGCCGCACCCACCGCGCAGGCCGAGTTCGGCATCGTCGACGGCTCCTTCGACGGCTCGATACTCGACGGAGCCGGAGAGACCTTCACCCAGGCCGCCGGTCACCCCTACAGCACCGGGGTGGAGTTCGAGCTCAACACCGAGGTGGTGGAAGTTTCACAGGGTGACACCGGCACCGCCGACATCGTCCTCCCCTCGCAGGCCGACCTCCGCACCCTTGTCGCCGACGTGCCGGCGGGGCTGATCGGAAGCACCACCGCGGTGCCCACCTGTCCCCGTGAGGTCTTCCTGGTCACCGGCGGCGTCTGCCCGGCCTCAACCCAGGTCGGCTATGCCAACATCACCCTGGCCACGGGCTTCGAGGAGGGCGCGGAGTCCCAAGGCGCTGTCATCCCCGCTCCTGTCTACAGCCTCGACCCGCCGGTGGGAAGCCCCGCCCAGTTCGGCGTCTCGCCGCTCACCCAGGTCCCGGCGCTGATCACTCCCCGGCTGCGCTCGGAGTCCGACTACGGAATTACCTTCACCGTCTCCGAGCTGACCCAGGTGGCGGGCATCCTCGGCGCCGAGATGCACTTCTGGGGAGTGCCGGCCGACTCCGTGCACGACGACGAGCGCGGCTTTTTCGGCGAGGAGGATATCGGGGGGTGGACCTCGCCCACGATGGTCTACCGCTGCTCCCAGGACGGGCCGCTCGCAGACAACCAGGGCTCCAATATCGTCTCCGGCCCCCCTTGCCCATCCAACGTCACGCCGCAGGCCTTCGTCACCAACCCCGCCGACTGCACCGCGGGGCCGCTCGAGTTCCGCCTCGAGGTGACCTCCTGGGAGGGCCACACCGACAGCGAGAGCTTCCTCACAAACGACGAGGGCACTCCGGTCGGGATGACGGATTGCGAGCTGGTCCCCTTCGACCCCGAGATCTCCGTCGCCCCGACAACCAACGCGGCGAAGACGCCGACCGGGCTGAACGTCGACCTGACCATGCCGACCGGCGGCATCCTCAACCCCGACGGCATCGGCCAATCGCCCTTGAAGAAGGCCGTGGTCACCCTGCCCGAGGGGATGAGCGTCAACCCCTCCGCCGGAGAGGGCCTCGGAGTCTGCGACCCCGGCGACTTCGCCCGCGAGGACGAGTTCACCCGCCACGGCGAGGGCTGCCCTGCCGAGTCGACGATCGGCACCGTGGAGGTCCGCTCGCCCCTGGTCGACCAGGCGGTCACCGGCCACCTCTACATCGCCAAGCCCCACGACAACCCCTTCGACTCGCTGCTGGCGATGTATGTGGTGGTGCGCAACACCGACCTGGGCGTGATGATCAAGATCGCCGGCGAGGTGGAGTCAGACCCCGAGACCGGGCAGCTGACCACCACCTTCGACCAGAACCCGCAGCTGCCGTTCTCGAGCTTCAAGCTCAAGTTCCGCGAGAGCGCGCGCAGCCCGCTGGTCACCCCGCCGACCTGCGGCAACCACAGCGTGCGGGTCGACTTCCACCCCTGGAGCGCGTCGGACCACGACAACCCCGCCCCCGGTGAGGTCGTAACCCGCCACAGCTCCTTCCAGGTCACCGAGGGCCCGAACGGATCGCCCTGCCCGGCCTCCAACGCCGCCCGCCCCTTTGACCCCGAGATCCAGGCGGGCACCCTGCAAAACCAGGCAGGGGCCTTCTCGCCCTTCTTCCTGCGCATGTTCCGAAGCGACGGCGAGCAGGAGATCACCTCCTTCTCGGCGCAGCTGCCGCCGGGGCTGACCGGCAAGCTGGCCGGGGTCGCCAAGTGCTCCGACGCCGCGCTCGCCGCCGCCGCGGGCAAGACCGGCGCGGCTGAGAGCGCCGCCCCGTCCTGTCCGGCCTCCAGCTACGTCGGGCGCTCCCTGGTCGGCGGCGGAGTCGGCCCGGTGCTCACCTACGTCCCCGGCCGTGTCTACCTCGCCGGCCCCTACAACGGCGCGCCGCTCTCGGTCGCGGCGATCACCTCGGCCAACGTCGGCCCCTTCGACCTCGGCACCGTGGTGGTGCGCTCCGCCTTCAAGGTCGATCCCGTCACCGCCCAGGTCTCCGTCGACGCCGAGGGATCGGACCCCCTGCCCCACATCATCGACGGCATCCCCACCCACCTGCGCGACCTCCGCGTCTACATCGACCGCGAGGACTTCACCCTCAACCCGACCAACTGTGACCCGCTGTCGATCGAGGCCACCCTGACCGGCACCGGCGGTGACTTCACCGACCCCTCCGATGACTCAAGCGCCGACCTGCACGAGCACTTCCAGGTCGCCAACTGCGCCAACCTGGGCTTCAACCCCCGCCTGCACCTGCGCCTCTTCGGCCGCGGCTTCGCCAGAAGCTCCAACCCGCGCCTGCGAGCGGTGCTGATCGCAAAGCCCGGCCAGGCCAACATCGCCCGCACCGCGGTGAAGATGCCCGGCTCCCTGTTCCTCGACCAGGACCACATCCGCACGATCTGCACCCGCGCCCAGTTCGCCACCGACACCTGCCCGCAGCGGGCGATCTACGGCCACGCGGCCGCGACCACGCCGCTGCTCGACAACCCCCTGCGAGGCCCGGTCTATTTGCGCTCCTCCAACAACCCCCTGCCCGACCTGGTCGCCGACCTCAGGGGCCTGGTTCGGGTCGAGGTGGCGGGCAGGACCGACTCGGTCAGAGGAGCGCTTCGCAACACCTTCGACGTCGTCCCCGACGCCCCGGTCGGCAAGTTCGTCCTGATGCTGCAGGGCGGCAACAAGAGCCTGCTGGTCGCCTCCCAGAACCTCTGCCGCGGCGCTCAGCGAGCCCGGGTCAACATGCTCGGCCAAAACGGCAAGCGCCGCCTCACCCGGCCCAAGCTCCGCATCCCCTGCCGCAAGCGCAAGGGGAACCGGCGCGGGGCGAGGCGGGCCTCGGTCTCCGGGGCCCGGGCGGTGCGGTGAGGTGCGTGGCGCTTGCCTTTCGATCCCGGCGTAGGCGCGCAGCTCCGGCACTCGCCGCCGGCGCCCTGGCGGCCGTGGCCCTGTCGGCGACGGCCGCCCCCCGCACCGCCACCGCCGAGATCCGCTGCACCGCGACCAGCATCTGCACCACCTTCGACGGCCGCCTCAGCCCCAAGGCTCTGCCCCGCCACAACCCCGCCCCGGCCCGGCTCACCCTGCGCGGCGGGGTCAAGGTCGCAAGCGCCTCCCGCACAGCCCTGCCCCAGCTCAACCGGATCACGATGGCGATCAACCGCCACGGGGCCCTACGCCTCGCCGGCCTGCCCGCCTGTCGCGGCTCGCAGATCCGCGACGCTCCCTCATCCAAGGCGCTGGCCTCCTGCAAGGACGCCCTGGTCGGCACCGGTAGCTTCGGGGCGCGCCTGGATCTCCCCGACCAGCCCACCCTGCTCTTCGACGGCAAGGCGCTGCTCTTCAACGCCAGGGTGAGAGGCAAGCCGGGCCTGCTCGCCCACGTCTTCGCCCGCGAGCCGACCAACCTGGCGATCGTCGTGCCCTTCGTCATCCACCGCCCGAAGCGAGCGCGCGGCACCTACGGCACCTTCCTGCGCTCCCCCTCGTTGCCCCGCCTGCTGGGCGATGAGATCTATGCGACCAGCTTTCGCTTCGACATCGGCCGCACCTACAGGGTGCGCGGCAAGCGCCGCAGCTACCTAAACGCCGCCTGCCCGGCCCCGCCCGGCTTCCCGGTCACCACCTTCAGCTTCGCCCGCGCCACCTATGACTTCAAGGGCGGCCGCCGCGCCCACGAGACGCTCACCCGGGTCTGCCGGGTGCGAAGGTAGAAAGTCCTACTCCTGTTACCCGTGACCCCAACCGCGTGTGCAGCAATCCTCTGCTTCCGCGAATCCAGGAATGTGTGACTCACTGATGACTAGGCGGTCACTATCTAACCGGCCGAGAATCACTAGAAATCTGACCACACACGATAAGGAATGTCAGCAGTCCGAATACCTACGCATATCACCATCCGCCGAGCGCCTATCGCGATTGCATTAACCACGCATTAAGGGCAAATGTAACCGTTTAGTGGGGCCTTTACATGGCCCCAGAATTGTGAGAGTGTCACCCTAACTACAGAGAGGCGCCGGGGCCCCAACAATGCCTAGCTGAGAACCCCGACGCCAAGACCCGGCATGCTGGTGCCTGCCGGAGCCACGGGGGAGGTTACTCAAGCCATGCCCAGCATTCAACGGTGCTTAGATCAAGCGTGTTCGTTTGCAGTTGCGTTGGCAACCGTTGGGATGGCAGTTGCTACCTCCGCGACGTCCGTATCGGCACATGCAGTCCACACGCACGCGGCTGAAGAGCTCAACGGCAGGGTCCCTGGCCAGCCCGACTTCAAGCGAAGTAATGGGATCGTAACCCGCTTTCATCCCAAGACACGTACTTATACCGTCAAGCCTCCACGCAGGCCAGCTGCTGAAACCCACGTGCATGGCTATGAACCTCAGCCGGCGGAAGCCATTGGCTCGTTCTACGAATTGCCGGAAAGCTCGAATCCTCCGGTATGCGCTACCAGTGGGCATAGGATTGTGGTCGTCCGCACCATTCCGGTTGGCTCAAGCGGTACGCCAAACGCACATAGCGAAATTCGTTCCCTTGTAGCGCGGATGAATTGGAAGTTCAGGCAACAGTCGCAGCTATCCAGTAACGGAAGCAAGACGCTTGAGATGAAAGTCGACTGCGACTCCAGCGGCGTTGTCAACATCACGGATGTACAAGTTCCTCTGAACCTGAACGAAAGCTGCCTGAATACCTCTGATGGAGATGTCAACGCATGGGACGCTGGCTGCTATGTGGACAATTTCTTTTTTAACCCAACACCCACGGGGCCGGATGCCGTCAAATACCTAGTATTTAACGACGTTCAACGCGACTGGCCCGACGGTGTCGGTTTCAGCTACGCGGATCCAGATAAAAGCAATTCTGATGACGATACTGTTCCCAACGGACGGTACTCGCCCGCTGTCAATTTAAATCGGGTTTACAGTTCATCTGCCTCGTTTTCACGTGGAACCTATCCCACCGGAGTGGACGGGTGGGAGTCGCACTTGCCAATCCATGAGCTCCTCCACACCATGGCAAGCGCGTTTTCCACCGACGAAACCGATCCCCAGGAGCCCGCCAGTTGGACACTACCGCCATTTGCCTCGACTGGACGGCATTGCTCGGACGGAATAGACGTCCTGTGCTACGGCGATGTCGTTGGTCACACCTATGACGAAACTCGATGCCCGGAGGCAGAGGGTTACGGCTCTGGCTATGGCGTCCCGATTGACTGTAAGTTTGATACCTACTTTGATGCTCAGGCAGAGCCGGGGGAATGGCTTGATCAGTGGTGGAACGCAGGTGGGGTAGAGAATCCATTCCTTGTCGAAGTTGCCGGGACCTCGATCCCCGCCACCGTGGAGGGAGACGTCGACGGAGATCGCAAAGCCGACCTCCTAGCCGTCCATACAGACGGAAGCGCACAGGTTTTTCAAGGTAGCGACACTGGTCTCGATGTAGGCAACCCGATTGTCTCACTTGAAGGTGAGGTGGATCTCGCGCTGTTGGATCGCCACGGCCACTACGTGCTCGACTCCGCGGACGTCACCGGCGACGGACGCGCCGACTTAGTGACGATGGAAAACAACCCGTTTCACTTCGATGGGACTGTCTTCGTGTTTGCCGGTACTGACGATGGAACTTTCGAAACGGCCGAGACTACTTCAGTTGGAAACTCCAACCTTGATGGTCTTGGGTCGTATCAGCCGGTCGCTGTCGCGGACGTCAATGGCGATGGCCATGCGGACCTGATCAGGCATAGACCACAGGATCTCATTGCAAGGTATGGGGATGAATCAGGCAACTTTGACAACACATATCAGACGTTTATCGCCTTGGATTCTGCACTGCTCGATGAACAGGGGCATTATTTTCTCGACGCTGGTGATGTAGACGGCGATGGCTTTGCGGACGTGGTCTCCGCCAACACCGACGACAACACACTCTACGTTCATCAGGGCTCCGCCAGTGGCTTTTTCAACTTCAGCCCTGCGACAACCGCCGGGTTCGATCCGATCTTTGATGACGGATCGGGCGAGGAGCCGATCGGCTTGGGCGACGTCGACGGCGACGGCAAAGCCGACCTGCTGAGCGTCGACGGCAGCACGCTGAAGCTGCGCTTGGGCCTCGCAAGCGGCGAGTTTGGCTCGCCCTTCAGCGCCTACTCCGGTCAAATCGACTCCTCGCTGCTGGACAACCAAGGCCAGGAGCTGATCGGCCTGCTCGACTACGACGGAAACGGCCACGCGGATCTTATCTCCATCGATGAAAATGACGATTTGCTGACCTACGAGGCACAAGCCGGACCCTCATTCGCGTCGCCAGTGGTACACACCGGATCGTTCGAAACACTGCGCGAGCATCGGAATGGCTTTGAGTTCGCCAGCGAGAAGCCTCTTCCCCGACGGGCGGGATGCGTGCCTATCGACTGCGTGTGGCCGCGGCCTATCAGTCCTCCGGACCCGAACGGCGACGGCCACGCCGACCTGGTCACGGTCGACTCCACCGGCACCGCCCAGCTCTACCGCGGCACCGCCACCGGCATCGACGCCGAAGACCCGATCGCCTCCCTGCAGGGACAGCTCGACCCCGCCCTCTACGACGGAACCGGTCACTACTTCGTGGGCGTCGCCGACGTCACGGGCGACGGACGCTCTGACCTGGTTAGCGTCGAGGAGCAGGGAGTCGGCGCAGATGCCTACGTATACTCCGGTAAGGCCGATCAGGGCTTCGATGGCACAGTGTCAACGCCCGCAGCACTCGACAACCTCGCTTTGAGTGGCACCGGCAGTGACGAGCCGATTGGCATCGGCGACATAGATGGCGACGGGCACGCTGATCTTGTTGCCCACGACTCGGCTGGCTTTACGGTGCTGCCAGGTCAATCGGACGGTACCTTCACTACGCCGGTCGTGACTCCCGCCAACTCCAACTCAGCTTTGCTCGACGGGACCGGCCACTATTTCCTCGGTGTCAGCGACGTCACCAACGACGGGCGCGCCGACGTCGTTTCCGCCAATACCGCCGATGAGACCCTTTACATATACACAGGGAAAGCAGATGGCACCCTTGACACTTCCCAGGCGGCCACTAATACCAACATGAACCCGATCTTCGACGACGGTTCGGGCGAGGAGCCACTCGGCCTGGGCGACGTCGACGGCGACGGCAAGGCAGACCTGCTCACCCTGGACGGAGGCACCTTGAAGCTGCGCGCCGGGGAGGACAACGGCATTGCGGTTTTCAAGGACCCCGTCACCGCCCACCCCGACCCGATCGACTCCTCCCTGCTCGACGGAGAAGGGGAGGAGCCGATCGGCCTGCTCGACTACAGTCGCGACGGCTACCCCGACCTGGTCTCGATCACCGACGCAGGCGAGGTGCTCACCTATGAGAACCAGGCAGACGGGACCTTCGACGATCCGGTCAACCAGGGCGGGGAGATCACGACCACCCGCCTCGACGCCGGCGGCCAGCAGCCCGCCTCCGAGCAGCCGTTTCTGCGGCGGGGGGATTTCTGCACCTCCGAAGGCTGCCAGTGGCGCTCCGCCCCCACCGACTCCGACACCAACGGCGACGGCCGCGCCGACCTGATGACGGTCGACTCCGACGGCACCGCCCAGCTCTACCCCGGCACCGCCACCGGCATCGACGCCGACAACCCGACCGCCTCGCTCACCGAACAGCTCGACCCCGCCCTCTACGACGGCGTCGGGCACTATTTGATCGACACCGCCGACGTGACCGGGGAGGGGCGCGCCGACCTGGTCACGATCGACGACGACGGAGACGTCTTCGTCCACAAGGGCAAGGCGGACCGCACCTTCGCCGGCCCGATCCCCGCCGGCCCGACCCGCCCGCCGGTGATGAACGGCACAGGCGACTACGAGCCCGCCGGCGTCGCCGACGTCAACGGCGACGGCCACGCCGACCTGGTCGGCCTCCAGGGCGACAAGGTCGAGATCGACCTCGGCGCTGGGGACGGCACCTTCCCCCAGACGGTGCAGAACTCGGCCACGATCGACAGCGCCCTCACCGACGGCGACGGGTTCTACCTGCTGGGGGTCGCCGACGTCGACAACAACGGGCATGCCGATCTGGTTTCAGTGGACACCGACGACAGGCTGCGCATCCACCCCGGCCAGCCTTCGGGGGAGATCCCCTTCGGCAGCATCTTCCTGGTCTTCGACATGAACCCGATCTTCGACGACGGCACCGGCGAGGAGCCACTCGGCCTGGGCGACGTCGACGGCGACGGCAAGGCAGACCTGCTCACCCTGGACGGAGGCACCTTGAAGCTGCGCGCCGGGGAGGACAACGGCATTGCGGTTTTCAAGGACCCCG
>Ga0299914_10000034_pt1 | contig 92043 bp, 82 predicted proteins | sample RVTome_10_FD_201361 | JGI IMG/M metagenome (GOLD analysis project Ga0299914, IMG submission 201361) | Soil microbial communities from uranium-contaminated site in the Upper Colorado River Basin, Wyoming, United States - RVT153D57 (version 2) ... | reverse complement strand
TCGTCTTGGTAGTGGCCGACGGCGGTGCAGAGCGTGGCCGAGACGCAGGAGGTGCCGGCCAGGTCGCTGGTTTTGGCGCCCGCGGGCTCGGAGGTGTCGGCGATCGCCCATTCGGGCGTGGTGAAGGTTTCGTCCTCGCCGTGGGCGCTGCCCTGGTTGTTGGCGGCGAGGACGCGGAAGTGGTAGGTGGTGCCCGCTTCCAGGGAGCCGACCTGCGTGGCGACGGCGATGGCTTTGGTGGCTGAGCCGATCGGCTGGGGTTCGCTCGGCACGAGGCCGCCGGCGCCGTAGGGGTCTTCTGCTTCGGGGTCATACTCGCCCGCGGCGGCGTATTCGAAGAGGTAGGTGGTGTCCTCCCCGCCGGGGTTGACGGTGGCGTTGAGGGTGACTTTGGGCGCTTCGGTGTCGGTGGCCGGCGCGGTGGTCGCGGTGGGGGCGACGCCGGGCGGGTGGGTCTCGACCAGCAGGTTGCGCTGGACGACGCCTCCTTGCCAGAAGAAGCCGCTGGCCGCGCAAGCCGAGGCGGTGGCGCAGGAGACGCTTTGCAGGGAGCCGGTGAGAAGAGCGCCTTCGATCACGTCGACGGGGTCGGTGGCCTGCTGGGGCGTCCACTCGCTGCCGTCCCAGCGCTGGGCCATCGGGGCGTTGTTCTCGCCGTCGTCATAGCGGCCCACCGCGGTGCAGGCGGTGGCCGAGGTGCAGGAGACCGCCTTGAAGGTGCCGTTTTCGCCTTCTGGGGGCTCCGGCGCGCTCATCGGCGCCCAAGAGGAGCCGTCGAAGGCGAGCAGGCCGAGCCCTTCGTTGGTGGCGGCGACGCACCAAGAGGACGAGGAGCAGGAGACGGCGGCGAGGTTGGTCGGCGCTTCGGGTGGGGAGGCGAGCGACCATTCTTCGCCGTCGTAGCGCATGGCGATCGCGGTCGGGACGGGGAGCTCTTCTTCGTTTTGGCTCGCTTCGATGACTTCGATGGGGGTGGGCGCCGAGCGGCCCACCGCCCAGCAATCTTCGGCGCTCGGGCAGGAGACGCCGTAGAGGTAGTCCTGCGGGAAGGCGGCGGCGTCGGGGCTGGAGAGGATCGACCAGGCTTCGCCGTCGTAGTGCTCGATCAGGGTCGAGAAGGCGCCGGCGCCGGTCTTGGCATAGCCGACGGCGGTGCAGTCGTCCGCGGCGACGCAGGAGACCGATTCCAGGCGCGCTTCTATGGCCCCTTCGGGGCTGGGGGCGGGCAGCAGCGCCCACCCTTCGCCGTCATAGACCTGGGCCAGGGGCCTGATCGTGCCGGCTTCGTCCTTGTAGCGGCCGACGGCTAGGCAGTCGGCGGCGGCGGCGCAGGAGACCGCGGTGAGCTTGGCTTCTTTGGCGCCTGCGGGGTTGGGGGTGGGCTCGATCTGCCACTGCCCGCCGTTGCGGTGCTGGGCCAGGCTGACGGTGGTGCCGGCTTCGTCTTGGTAGTGGCCGACGGCGGTGCAGAGCGTGGCCGAGACGCAGGAGGTGCCGGCCAGGTCGCTGGTTTTGGCGCCCGCGGGCTCGGAGGTGTCGGCGATCGCCCATTCGGGCGTGGTGAAGGACTTGATTTCGCCGTTGTGATGACCTTCCTCATTTTCAGCTCGAAGTCGGAAGTAGTAGATCGCTCGAGGAACAAGGTCTTCCACGCTAACGCTGACCTCAACATCTTCGATGCCCGCGCTAAGCTGACCGTCTGGAACCGGAGCACTCGCAGACAGCGCAAAGGGGCTTGTCCCATATTCAAAGCGATAGCTCGCGTCCCGAGCTCTTGGATTAATGGTGCCGTGGAAGGTAGCCGCCGAGAACCGCTCTCCAGCTTCTGTTTCGAAGGTCCCTATGCCTGTTACCGCTCCGGTGGCCACTGCCGGTCGATAGTCTGGCGTTACGAAGGTTTTCTTCTCGCCGTACCTTCTTTGTGAAGTACCGTTGCCTTCGTTCTCCCCAAAGAAACGATAGTAATAGGTTCGTTCACCTTTCAAATTCTCGATGCTCAGCGTAACGTCCTGCGCGTCAATGCTAGTAAGAGCTTCCCCAGCTTCAACCTCGCTCCCGAGGAGTTCGTCTTCACCGTATTCCACTCCATAGACTGTTGAAAACCCCCTCGGATCAACCTTGCCGTGAAGATCGTAAATGTGGGGGATGACTTCCTCTGCCCCTTCAGTCGTGACGACAGGGCTCCAATCCGGCGTTTCGAAAGTATTGTCTTTTCCATTGCTAGTGACCTCTACCCCGTTACCCGAGTTCGTCGCAAACACCCGATAGTGGTAGGTCTTTGCACCCCGAAGTCCATCGAGCCCTAGCACGACTTCCTGCTCGCCCTCGTCGACCAGCTCGGTTTCAGATTCGACTTTGCTGCCGTAGGTTTCGCTTTCGCCGTATTCGAAGCCGTAGCTCGTCGCGAAGCCGTGCGGGTTGATCTTCGCCTTCAAGACGGCCTTGCCATCTTCTTCTACGACTTCGACATCATCTACTCCTTCGGTCGTAACGTCAGGACTCCAGTCAGGTGTCGAAAAGGAGCCTTTCACTGCCACAGCTCCTTTTTCGTTTTCTGCGACCAGGCGGTAGTAATACGTCTTGTTCCCACTCAGGTCGCTGATCGGCACCTCAACAGCTTTTGCCACAATGCCCGAGCCCGCGCTGCCTTCTACTTTGCTGCCATAGCTTTTAGACGGCCCCCATTCAAACCAGTAATTCGTGCTTGCGCCTCCCGGATTTACGGTGCCAGTCAGCGTAGCCTTGCCGGTTTCTTCTTCGACTCGAATGTTGCTGGCGCCTCCAACCGTAGCTTTCGGTTGAGTCGCCAGCGTGGTGAAAGTGCCTTTTGTTCCGTAGCTGGTACCAAGCGGGCTACTCGCCGCGATTCGATATTGGTAAGTCGATGCAGGGTCCAGACCAGTCACCGTCCGGCTTCGCGCAATCCAGTTGGTCCCACTGCTGTCGTATATATCCGACGTCGAATGCGAGTATGTCCCCTTACCGTACTCGAAGTGAGAATAGGTCGTCCATGCATTGGGGTTGACCTGCCCGTGTAGAGTCGCCCGGTCTGACTGAACGTCTGTAGCCGAGTTCGTCGCTACTTCCGGTGGACCACCCACAACGGTCACCCCAAGATTACTAGTGGCTTCTTTAATCTTTGTAAACCAATATTCATTATTCGGATGACAGTACCATTCTTCTTGGCCGCTACTTTCAATGTATCCAGTGCTAATCAAGCCCAAAGCTGTCGATGATGCATACACTGGGCCTCCACTATCACCCGGGCCGGCACATCCCTTAGTCATGTGGACAGTATTGTGAATATTGACAGTTCCAGCCGCTGTAGTCTGTTCGACCGTCATATTTGTACTTTGCACTTCGTGCCAATCTGATCCAGTTGTGAATCCAGAATGGTAGACAATCTGGCCTTCCCACGGATTAGCTTCGGCTTCAATCGGATACCATTCATTGACCACCGCAGACGGTCCTTCGTTCCATGCAGTCCACTTTACGACCTTAGACGGCCAGGGGGTAGCGTCCCAATATGAATTGCTTGCATTGATCTTTGCCCAGTCACCCCCCGGCCAATTGAACCCTCCTAGCGTGCCGATATAGTGCAAGTTTTGAAACTCATCCTTGCTATCCCAGTGTATAGTTGGTTCCCACCATTTTCCCAAGCAATGACCGGCCGTTAGCACGTACCACTTAGCGTCAAATCCCCTTGCACGAAAGCCAATGGTGCATCTAAAAAGTGGGTTGTTGTGAACATTGATGCCGGTGCCACCTCGAAGCGGGTTTGAACAGTACTTTTCCCAAAAATATGGTCTGCACCCAAGCGGCTGGGTCTCGAATCTTGGCCTATTGCTCTTCACCAGCTTGACCGTGACTGGAGCTTCATTAGCTAGCTGGGCTATTTGCTCTCTTTCCAGCTCGCCTACTTCACCAGCAAGTTCAATGACCACAGCGTTACTACGCGCGACAGTTGACGTGCGTACCATTTCGGGTTTGATGAGCCCCGACAAGGAGGAATCCAGCTGATTCTGAGCTGATTCCAGTGCCCCCCAGCTAGAATCGACCGATTCAGTGCGATAGTCACCACCGAGTCCTAGCTTGGTAAGGCTCTCTTTGGTCCTAGCGAGATTGAGTTCCTCTCGACTGGTCTTGTCTAGAATCGGGACTACGAATTCCCCGGTCTGATGGTCAAACCAGACGCCAGCGTAGTCCGTGCCGAGACGGTGCTCAAGCTGGTTGACAATTCCTGCACCTCGGTGCTGAGCAGTGAGAGTCGCTTCCGCCCTCGCAGTAGAGGTGCCGAAGTGTTGCTGGTATTCCTGAACTTCAGCCTGCGACGGCTGAATGGACTCGACAGCCCAGGCAGAGTCAGAGAAAGCAACCATATACAGCACTACTAGCGCAGGCCACAGGACTGGGTTTGTCCAATGTAGTCGACTTTGCATCGTACCTTTCAGGAAGCTTTTAAGCTTACAGATCAAGTAAGCCAAGAAGTGTTACTAGATAGCTGCTTCAGCGTGCTAGGGAAGTGGCTGCCAAGCTGGATCAATAGCAAGGGCACCATTGCCTTCTGTGTCCTCGGTTCGAAATACATGCACATGTCGACCACGACCGTCGGCGCGTCGGGTCCAGATACCCTGGTAATTCCAATAAGCCACCCTATTGCCGGCAGGTGAATAGGTCGGTCGACCTGCATTTCCGGACACCAGGCTCCAACGCCTGCTATCCAACTGCCTTCTCCACACAGCGCGAGCATATGATCGACGGGAAGACTCAAAGACAAGGTCGCGGCCGTTAGGGGAAGCATCGAGATGATCAATCCCCTGAGCAGAACCGATCCGCCGCAGTCCACTTCCATCCAGCCGGACTGAAAAAAGCTCTTCAAGTTTTGTCGATGCATTTCTAGCTTGGAGCAGCCCAACAGGTCGCTTGTAGTTTCGAGTGAATATGACCCGCTTTCCATCTGGCATAAACACAGGATTTTCCTCTCGGGCAGGACTGGTGACAAGACGACGAGCGCGTCCAGTGGCCGTGCGAAGGAACAGATCGTAGGAAGAGCCTCCAGAGAAACGGGAGAAAACGATCATTCCCCTGCGGCCAAAGCAAGGGTCTAGGTCAGAACTTCTGTCGGTCAGTCTCTGGGTCTTACGGTTACTTAGGTTGAGGCTGTAAAGACCAGGTTGATCGCCACTGGTGCGACGAAATACAAGTTGCTTGCCAGATGGAGCAAAACTCGGCCCATAGTCGCCTGGATTGGTCGTTAGTTGACGAGGGCTCTTCTGCCCGGGTCGAACTGCGTACAGGCCACCGATACGGTCTGCTCGGTCCCCCTTGTGAAAAGTCCAGTTGAAGACGATTACTCCTGGGCGACCGGGGAAGGATCCGTGTGCTGCGTGCGGGCTGACCGCGCCCATGAAAAGGGCGGCGATCAAGGACAAGCTGGCCCTCGTCCACCATCCGCTGGAGATCTTTAGCAATCCGGGGGTTGCATGCATAGGGACGGCATTCAAGGCAGGCGTGAGGACATTAGCCCTCAAGAAATACCCGCTGTCCTTCACGTAGATCCCCTCCCAGCAATACGCTCTCCGAATATCATGCATGACCACAACTCAGCGCATAAGTTGCGGGGGCACTGCCAGCCTATTGTTGGAATGCCAGCGTGTCAAGTTCGGTACGACCAAGGTTAGGAGCGCTAGGTGTAGATGCCAGCCACTGGCCATGGTTGATCAGCCGCCGCTACCTCTCCGAGGAGTCGCTCGCCCTGGTCCTCGAGGACCAGGGCGAGGAAGAGCGAAAGGAGGCGCCTCAACTACAAGCTGCGTGAAGGGACCGGCGAGGAGTTACACCACAACATCCGACTTAACTTGGTGCCGCCTGCCCAACCCAGCGTTGACCAGTCCGATTCGAAATCCGCAAGCTATTCTTCGCTGCCGTCGAAAATCTCGGTGAGGGGCATGGCGGCGAGCTTTCGCTCGAGTTGCAATGGGGCCACCGAGGCCTGTGGAGCGACGAGGAGGGCAAGGCAAGAGCCAGGAGCCCATCAGGGGGAGGCCGAACGCAGTAGGAATCACGCAGCCACCGCCAGGTCGGTCTCGCTCATCCGGTCCGGCGGATCGGGCTTGGTCTTCTTCTCCTCCCGGCGCAGCTTGGCCCAGCCGAGCTCGGTCAGCTCCCACTCACAGCCCGGCCCCCTGCCGCTGACGGCCAGCCAGCCGCGCCCGACCAGCCGGATGCGCACCTTGCCGACCCGCGGCTGCCAGCGCAGCGGGCCGCTGGGCAGCGCTTCGAGGTCGCGTTCGCTGTGGCGGTCGGCCATCGCTCCCTCCAGCGCCGCGAGCACCTCGCTGCGGCTCGCCCGCCCGCCGCGCTCGGCCAGGATCCGCAGGATCGGCAACTCGTAGGCGGCCAGATCGACTGATTCGGGCGGCGGCGGCTGACAGGCGATCACCCGCTCGCCGCCGACGAGCGCCTTCAGCCGCTTGCGCTCGGCCGGATCGCGGCTCATCAGGTGGGTGTAGACGCGCAGGGTGAAGGCCGGGTCGGCGTGGCCGATCTGGCGCATCACCGAGATCGGGTCCTCGCCGCAGGCGATCAGGACCGAGGCGAAGGTGTGGCGCAGCTTGTGGGCGGTGAGGCCCTTGGGCAGCGGCACCAGACCGCGGCGCTCCAGCAGCTTGTCGGCGCGCTCGAAAGTCGGGGCCAGCACTCGGTTGCGCAGGTTGTCGGCGTCGCGTCGCCCGCCGGTGGCGGTCGGGAAGACGAGATCCTCCGGTCCGCTGCGGTAGGCGGCGACCTTGTGGGCGGCGAGCAGGTCGCGAAGGACCGGCAGGATCGAGATCTCGCGCAGGCCCGCGTCGGTCTTCGAGGCACCGACCAGCAGGCGCCCGTTGGCGAGGTCGACGTCGCGCCAGCGCATCGCGCAGAGTTCGTGCGCGCGCGGTCCGGCGAAGACCAGCGTGCCGACGATCGCCTGCCGCTCCCTGCAGCTCCAGTCGGGATCGCGATCCAGTTCGGCGGCGGCGTCGAGTAGCGCCTCGATCTGCCCGGTGGTGTCGAGGTGAACCGGGGCCGGCCGGCGCTCGGGCAGCCGCCGGCGGCGCCCGACCGCGGCGTTCTCGGCGACGTGCCCGTATTCGAGCGCAACCGAGAGCACCCACTGTATGAAGCTGATCGTGCGGTTGATCGAGCCGGGCGAGAGCGGGCGCAGGGTCTGGCCGTGATCGTTTCGCACCGGCCTGCCGCGCTCGATCGCGCGTGCGCGGACCTCGGATTCCTGCACCTTGTGCTGGCGGTAGGCGTCGACCGCCTCGATGTCGATCTCCCCCAGCTCCCACTCGCCGAAGTAGGGCACCAGGTGGCCGAGCGCCCACTCGGCGTGCGTCGTCGTGCTCTCGGAGACCTGGCCCCGCCGCCCGGCGACGAGCTCGCGGGCGAAGGCGCCGAAGAGGGGCGCCTCGGCACGCTGCGGCGCCTCGCTCTCGTCGCCACTGCCCTTGCGCGGCGGCGTCCAGATCCCGCGCCGCACGTCGGCGAGCACGTTTGCCAGCTCCTCCTCGGCGCGCTCGCGGGTCCAGCCGTCGCGCTCGAAGCCGAGCGTCAGGTAGCGGCGCTTGCCGTAGGCGCTGAAGCGAAGCGCGTAGCCGCGGCCGCTCTTCCACTCGCGCACCTTTACTTCGCCTGTTGCCTTCGCCACCGCCGACTTCCTCTCGTCTCCCGGCGGCGGGATAGGAAGGGCAACGTGAGGACTCCGGATGGATAGCCTCTTCGTCGCGCCGCCTATACCGGCGCCGGGTCGGGGGGCGTTCGCGCGCCGCCCCGGCCGTTTTCTTGCTTGCCGACGGACGATAGCTCCGCTTCGCCCGGAAAGCGAGTCCGAATCGCAGTCGTCTCGTGGTCGCGCTCTCGCCTCCCCGCCGCACCCGCCGACCAGCTCGCCGAGGCGCTCGGCGACCGCCTCGGGGTCGAAGCGCAGGCGTGGCCGGGCGCCGGCCCCGAGCCGGATCGCGCCCAGCTCCTCGGCGTGCTCGTAGACCCAGCGTCGCCCGATGCCCCACCGCCCGGCGACCTCGGCGGCCGAGATCAGCTGCGGCTCCTTCGGAAGCCCCGGGTCGGGCTCGTCGGGCCGCTCGTCGAAACTCACCGCTGCCTCCCCGCAGGTTTGCGCCTCACCCTGGGCCGCGGGACGCCCGGCGGCGCGTGGTGGGCGATTCGCGCCGCGGCGATCTCCGCGTAGGCGGGCTCGAACTCGATGCCGACGAAGCGCCGGCCCTCGATCGCCGCCGCCGCCCCGGTCGTTCCCGAGCCACAGAAGGGATCGAGCACCAAGCCGCCCTCGGGGCAGAGAAGCCGCACCAGCCAGCGCATCAGCTCAAGCGGCTTCACGGTCGGATGCGGGTTGCGAGCGCCGGCCGTCTCCTTGCCGGTGGCGCCCGCGTTGGGGAAGAGGTCGAGGGTGCGGCGAGGGAGCCGCTCGCACCCTGCGTCGCGCTCGGAGCGACTCGCCTTCGGGCAGTAGAGGAAGCGGCTCGGCGCCAGGCGCTTGCGGCCTTCGGCGTCACATTCGTCGGCCTCGGCCACGGCACAGCCCGACACGCACTCGCCGTCTCCGCAGCCGGGTGCGTGCCCGAGAAGGACGTTGGCCGGGTGGCGATCGTAGACCCGACACGTCTCGGTGTTCAGCGCCCCAGTGCCGTGGCGGGCGATGTTCTGCTCGGTTGTCCCGTCGAGCCCGCGGCGAGCGAGCACAATCGGCTCGAAGGCGGGCTTCAGCGTGCTCGCCCGCCCGCCGGGGTAGCGACGCGACTTCGACATCCCCTCCGCGTAGAGCCACATCAGCGTGTCGCGGACCTCCAGGCCGGCATCCTCGATGCCGCAAGCGAGCCGGTGGTAGGTGCGCGGCGAGCCGAAGGCGACGAGGAAGGCGCCGGGCTTCATCGCCCGCCGGCACTCGGAGGCCCAGATCCGACACCAGGCCGCGAACGCCTCGTTCGGGCCGAGGCGCTTACCTCCCTCCCGCGCCGCAGCCTCGCGGATCGCCGCCGAGTCCCAGCGCTCACCCTGAAAGCCGATCGCGTAGGGCGGGTCGGTGAGGATCGCATCGACGCTTTCGGGCTCCAGCGTGGCCAGCACCTCCAGGCAGTCGCCTTCGAGAAGCCGCACGCCGCCCTGCGCACTGCCGGCTGCGCCCCGGCGCCACCGCGATGCGGGCGTTCTCTCTCGACGGGTCGCGCTCACCCGCGCGTCTCCTCGCCTGGCGCACGCCCGAGCCAGTCGACCGCTCGTCCCGGATCGCGGAAGTCGCGGAAGACCGACGCGAAGGGACCTTCGGCCTGCAAGTCCTCCAGCAGGCAGAAGGAGATCGAAACCTCCGGCGTGCGCGAGAGCTGCGGATCGCGCGCCAGCAGCACGCTCGCAGTCGCGCGACGGCGAAGCAGCGCCGGCCGCGAGGCGCCCGTGAGCACGCAGTGGACCGGCGGGAAGACCGGATACTGCCTCCGCCAGAGCGGTCCGCCAGCTTTCCCCTCCCCCGCCCCACACAGAGCCGCGTAGCGCGCCAGCTCGGCGGCGAGGCGGTCGACCGAGAGCGTCGCGCGGTCGAGCTCGAGGAAGCGCTGCTCGATCGCGGTCGCGTCCTCCTCGATCCGCAGGTAGGTGAAGACGGCGTCGGCGATCAGCGCCCGCCGACGCTTGCCCCGCGCGCGAGAGATCGGGTGGAAGACCTCGTGGCGCCAGGCCAACGGGCCGAAGTCGTCGCCCCGCTCGGCGGCGGCGCGCAGGAAGCAAATCGCCGCGTCGTTGACCGCGAGCGTGTGCGCCTGCAGCGGTCCCGACGCGAGTTCGGCCGCCAGAACCTGCGGCTCGAACTCAAGCGCCCCGGCCCGGTGCGCGAGGCGGGCACCGGGCTCGGTCACGTACCACAGGCGCCGCGGCCGGCGCGCAGATTCGACGTAGTCGACCAGCCCTGCCCGCTGCAGGCGCGCCAGCAGCCGCTGCGCCCAGCGCCTGTCGGCACTGGGGAAGTGGACGGCGCGGACCTGGCGAGTGCCGAGCACGCGGTGCTGGGCGAGCGAGGCGAGGATCTCGAGCTCCTTCTCGGAGAGGGCGGGCACCGCTTGTCTACTCATCGCCAGCCTCGTCCCTCTCCTCGTTGGGCGCCCGCGGCGGCTCGGGCTGCTCGGGGCGCGCGCCGGCCTTCCCACCGCCCCCGCGCTTGCGCAGCGCGGCCAGGATGCGATCGTCGAGCCCCGCCAGGCTCTCGATCGCTTTCGTCACCTCCACGCGGGCAACCGCCCCCGCGACGGGCTCGTCACTTGGCTCCGGCGCCTCGCCGGCGGTGTCCTCGACCCTGATCCCGTCCAGGGCGAAGGGCTCGCTGAGCTCGCCGCGGTCCGTGACCTGGGCGATGAAGCGAAAGCGCGGCAGCTTGGTCAACGCCGCAGGGTCGGGCTTGCCCGCCCACTCCCTGGTCAGCAGCGCCGCGGCACGGGAGTTCATCGTCGTCGCCAGCAGGTGGGAGCGGTTGGTGGTCAGCGCGGTCAGCGTCTTCGGGTTGAGGCGCTCGGGGTTCTGGTTCATCAGCACCGCCCGCAGGCCGAACTTGGCGCTCTGCTCCAGCAGGTCGGCGAGCGTGCCCGAGGCGGCGCTGTCATAGCTCTGCACCTCGTCGAGAAAGACCCAGAAGGGGCGGCGCTTCTCACTCGCCATCCCCCGGCGGGCCTTTGCGGCGTGCAGCAGGTCGAAGAGGATCAGGTTGGCGAGGAGGCGTTGATGCACCTCCCCCGCACCGGGATGGGCGAGGACGATCCAGCCCCGCTCCATCGCCTCGCGCACTCGGTAGGTGCCCTGGCTCTGGCCGAGCAGGGCGGCGATCGGAGATGAGATGCGCAGGCGGTCGACCAGGTTGGTCACCGGGGTGATCGCGTCCTCGGCCAGCCGCGGGAAGCGCTCGGTCCAGAAGTCCCGCGAGGCCTGTGGCAGGAAGGGCAGCGCCGCCTCGCGCCAGCTCTCCTTGGAGAGCAGGGCCGGCAGCTGGAAGATCGTCGGCGCCAGCTCGGGCGGCAGCGCCCTGGCGATATGGGCCAGGGCGCTCGCCGCCTGCGTGGTCAGGTTGATCGCCCGGGTGCTGCGGTCGTCCCAGCGCAGGGTCGAGGCGAAGGCGTCGACGATCGTCGCCACCCGAGCCTCGGGCTCGCCGTCGTCGGTCCCGCGCAGCTCGAAGAGATTCCAGCCCACCAGCTCGCTGGTTGCGTCGGAAACATCGACCTCGACCACCCGCCCGGCGACCTCGGGCTCGGCGAGGTAGGGCCTGATCTGCTCCAGGGCGTCGCCGTGGGGATCGAGGAAGAGACCACCCGCCCCAGTGCGAACCAGGTGGACGAACTGGGCGATGGCGGTCTCGGTCTTGCCATAGCGGCTGCGGCCGGCGATGTAGGTGAAGAAGGTGTCGGCGCTGCGCACAGCGACGATCCCCTCGCCGCTCACCCGTCCCAGCGGGATCAGCTCCGCCTTGCCTTGCTCGAAGGCGGGCAGCGAGGGCGGCGCGGGCAGGAGCGTCCCCGAGCGCACGACGTTGCGCGCCACGCAGTGGACGGTCGGCGGCTTGAGAAAGCCGGCCAGCTCGCGGGCGGTGAGGACCATCTGGCGCGCGGGGCGGTGCAGCCCGGTGGCGAGGCGGCAATCGAAGCCACGACGGCGGGTCGGGAAGTCCGAGCCGAAGAAGACCGAGCCGCCGACCTTCGGCCCGGAGGCCCGAAGTCGGTTGTGGGCGCCAAGCGGCTCGAAGGCGGCGAGCAGGAGCTGCATTCCCAGCTTGGCGCGCGGCTTGTCGGCCGCTTCGCTGGTGAGCAGGATCTGCGCTTCGAAGAGCGGCCCGGCATCGCGCAGCTTCGCCCGCAGCGCCTCGCCGACGCGGCGGCGCTCGAAGAGCAGGCCCGGGTCGCTGCGCCGTGGGCGGTGCTCGTCGTCGAAGAGCTCTGCCAGGCTGCGCCGCTCGCGGTGCAGCCGCTTTGCCTGGCGCTTCAGCTTGCGCCGAAGGCGGGGCTCGCGCCTGCCCGCCACCGGCAGCAGGTCGATGCAGACGTCGAGCCACTCGCCGCGCTCGGCCTCGAGCGAGGCCATCGCCGCAGCGAAGGGCTGCAGCGGATCGGGGGCGAGCTCCGGCCGGGTGAGCGGCTCGACGCTCGGCCGCGAGAGGCGCAGCTCAGTGCGCAGCCTGACCGGCTGGGCGGCCCTGCCGGCGGGCAGCACCTCCTCGACCGGGCGAAGCTCGGCTCCCTCATAGCCGCGCATGGCGGCGTCGATCAGACCGCGCGAGCGGCGCGGCACCTCGAGGACGTAGGCGAGATTGCCCTCGCGGTCGTTGGTCAACCGCACACGCAGGGTGGCGGCGCGGCGCTCGAACCAGCCGCGCAGGCTGCGCTCCGAGCGGACCAGCTCGGCGGCAAAGCGCAGCACCAGCTCGGGCTCTGCCTCGAACTCATCGGCGGGTATCACCGCCGCACGCACTCGCTTGGCGAGGGCGCAGCGGGTTGCGAGCATGCGCTGTGCAGCCAGCGCCGAGGCGATCGCGAGCGTGCCGAGGGCGAAGGGCACGAGCCAGATGGCGAGTGAACCCGGTAGCGCGCCGGGGCGAATGCTCGATATCCACCTGCCGAGGAGAACGGCGGCGATGAGAATTGCGATCGCTATCGCGAGCTTGGATTCGTCGGAGGAGTCGCGACGGATCATGCACCGACCTCCGGGTGACGTAGATATGTCGGCAAAACGCGATCGGCGCAAGCCCTGTCGGAATGCGGGATCGCGGCGTTTTCGCGAGGTGGCGATGTGGCCTGACAGGGGACCGCACAGGGGTCCTGACAGGGGACCGGCCGGGGGGCCTTCGGGGGACGGCGTTCCGGCGGACCGAACGGCCAGGAGAACTCGCTGCAGGCGTTCGGGGCGAGCCCATTCGCCGTGCCTGGCCGCGTACCGACGGTAGGAGCGGACGCTACCCTGTTGACGATGGCTGCTACGCAGAAGGCGAGCGTCGAGATAGATGCCGACCTCATGGAGCGGGCACAGCGGGCTGCCCGCGAGCGGGGAGTGGCGGTGCCACAGCTCCTGCGCGAGGCGTTGGAGCACGAGTTGGGCGGTACGCCTATCCGCGAGACACCCCTCGCGACAGACGAAGGCGAGCAGCCCCCGCTCACCTGCATCGGCACCTTCAGTTCCGGTCGCGGCGACCTGAGCAAGCTCGCCAGCGAAGACGTCTTCGAACCCCGACCATCGCGCTGATCCTCGACACCGCGGTTCTGGTCGGCGCGTTCGATCGAGACGACGACGCGCACGAACGCTGCGCAAAGCTGCTCGGCAAGACCACACGCGAGCGGCGGGTCGTTCCCGCCCCGGTCCTGGTCGAGGTCGACCATCTGCTCGGCTCCTACGCGCCGGAGGGATCGTTCGTCGCGGCGCTCGACCAGGTTCGAAGCGGTGCGCTGGTCGTCGAGGACCTTCTCGCCGCAGACTACGAGCGTGTCGACGAGCTGCTGCGGACCTATGCCGACTTGGATGTCGGCTTCGTTGACTGCGCGGTCCTCGCGGTCGTCAAGCGCCTCGGCGAGCCGAAGCTCGCCACGCTGGACCACCGTCATTTCGCCACGATGCGGCCGAGCCACGTCGAGGCCCTGGAGCTCCTGCCTACCTGAGCCGTGCCTCAAGGCGAACCTTTCCGAGTGCGTTTGCGGCCGGTATCGGCGGCGCCGGATTCGGCGGCGAACACCTCGACCCAACTCGCCGGTTCGTAGGCCGCGCGTGCCCGGTTCTCAGGCTCCCCCGGTGAGGCCGATGTGAGCCAGGAGATGTGAATGTGCGGCCCGCCTGCGCAGGGGACGCAGTGCAGCGGGTCGCCGTGATGGGGATAGCCGTTGTAGCCGACGAAGCGAAAGGGCGGGCGGGCGCATTCGGGGGCGACGCCCGAGATTGCGCACGAGGGCTTCCAGCCCGCGGCGCGCGCGAGGCGCTCGGTGCCCGACCAGTCGCCGTCGCGCGGGCCGGCGTCGATCGCCGCCCCGAGCGGGTGCTCGCCGGTCGCCTCGTGGCCGCTCGGCGCGTAGCAGGAGCTGACGAGGACGCCGAAGCGCCGCGCGAGGTAGACGACGTCGGGGACGATCCGCGCATCGCAGCTGACACCCGGCACGGCGCTCACATCGGCGGGCAGCGCTGCCAGGCGACGAGGGGAGAACGCCTTTCGCACCGGGCCGAGCGGCCCGCTCCCCGTCTCGATCGAGGCGACGCAGCCACCACCGAGGTTCGCCGCCGACTCGCCGCCGCCGCGGCCGAAGCCGTAGGAGACCGCGCGGCGCATCACCTCGTCGGCGTAGTTCACCAGCCCGTCGGCGCAGGCGCCGTAGTAGTTGCAGGCGGCCTGGCGGTAGGCGGCGTAGGTGCCGCCGGTCGACGGCGCGTGCATGACCACGCGCATCAGTCGCGCCGCGGTGAAGATCGCATCGGCAAGGTTGAACGGTTCGGCGCGACCGTCGCCGTCGCCGTCGACTCGGTAGGTTTCCCAGATCGTCGGCCCCGGCCCGGGGCTGCAGGCGCTTTCGCGCACCATCGCGATCTGCATCGGCCCGCCGCAGCCCGAGGGGTTGATTTCGGCGCAAGCGCCGGTTCCGCACTCCTGGGTGCCGATCGCCGCGACGAAGGTCCAGTCGATGCCGAAGCGAGCGCCCGCAGCCTGGTAGAGGGCGAGACGGGCGGGCGGGATCTCACGACGCGCCGCTGCGCTCGCCGGCTGGGCCGAGGCGGTGCCCCCGCCCAGGCAGCCCAGTTCGCCGCCGAGGATCGCCATCACCGTGGCGGTCACGGTCAGGACCACGGCAGCGCAGGTGCCGAGGGCAATGGCCACGAGCAGGGCTCGACCCCTGCCGAGGTGCCTCATTTCCCGCTCCCCTTCCGGCACCGGCGCTTCGGCCGGGGGGTGCCGCCTGCATCAGGACGCTTCTCAGCATCCGACTCCCGCTCGGGCCTGTGGCCACGCTCGCTCTCGGCACGCAGGTCGGCCTCGAGGCTGCCCTCCTCGCCGGCTGCGTCCTGGCGCTGCGTTGGGTCGGGCGCAGGCGGTTGCCCGCCGGGCTTGTGGGTCTGCGGCCTTGGCCGCCTGGCGCGAGGCGTCGCCGGTGTAGCTTCGCCGGGTCGCTGGGTTTGGCGCTCGCCGGGCTTCCTAGACCCGGACGCTGGACGGCCGGTGCTCGCCTCACGTGCCGTAGCGCTCACGGCGGCCTCGGCGGCTCGGGTGCGGCGACGGTCATCAGATGCAGTGGGCTTCGGAGCGCCGGCACTCACCGGTGCTGAAGCGCCGCCTGCCTCACCCGCCCCCTCCGCACCCCGGGGCTCGCTCGCAGGCGCCGGGCGCCGCGGATGGTCGTGCTCGATGCCGCGCGCGCTCGCGCCGAGCGGGCCGCTGTAGCGGGTGCCGAAGCGCGGCGTCGATCCCGCCAGACCGGGACGGCGGCGTCCACCCCAGCGCGAGCCCGAACCGCCGCCGTGAAGACGGGTGCCCGAGGTGCCCGCGCCTCCCGAGTGACCTCGGTTGCGCAACGGCGTCCCCAGGCGACGGGCGCCGTAGTAGAGGGCGAGCAGGCGCAGCGAGCCCTCGCGCCCCGGAGCGCTCGGCCCGGTGGCGATCCCGGCCAGGCCCTCGACCAGCGCCTTTCGCTGCAGGAAGACCGCCCAGAAGAAGAGCGCCTGCAGGCCGAAGGACATCAGCCAGCCAAGCGAGTCGGTGGCAGCGGCGAGGGCGCCGTTCACCGCCAAGAGGATCGCCAGCACCAGCGAGTAGGCGGCCTTGCGCAGCAGGAAGCCGGCCAACTTCTCCAGCCAGCCCCTGAAGAAGGCGTGACCACGGCCGGGGATCGCCGCGGCGACCAGCGCCACCGGCGAGAAGGCCAGCAACAAGAGCAGCAGGACCTGGGCGAGGATCACCCCGACGCAGAGCGCCCCGAGCAGGCAGAAGGCGCCGAGCTCGCCGACGAAGACGACGATCGCCAAGAGCAGCCGCTGGTACTGGCCGCCCTCCTCCATCGCGTCGGTGGCGGGCTTGTCGGCCACCCCGAGCCGGTAGCCGCGCCTTTCGGGATCAGCGTCGGGCAGTCTCGAGGCGTCGCCGTGGTCGAGCGCCTCGTACTGGGCACTGCGCTCCTCGGTGCCGACGGCGAAGCGCAGGAAGTGCGGTCCGTACTTGTTGGCGTCGTTGACGCAGACCTTGTGCCCGGTCGAGATCCCCGTCCCCGCGGCCAGCCGCCGGGCGAGCGCGGCGTCTCGGGGGGGGTCGGGCGAGAGCGGGCGCACCGCGACCGAGACCGGATCCTCGTCCTCTGAGCCGGTGCCGGCCACGACGCAGTGCTCGAGGCCGCCGAACTCCAGCACCGCCCAAGGCTTGGCGATCAGCAGGTCGAAGAGCTGTTGCGCCCCGCCTTCGCGGGCAGCCGCCCCCTTCGAGGGATTGCCGTGGGAGGCGATCGAGAGGAAGGCGACCGACATCCGGTTCGTCCACTCCGAGGCGGCGCCGATCGTCTTGCCCGGCTGGGCGACGAAGAAGAGAGCGGCGACCACGTAGATCAGCGAGAGGCCGAGCGCACCGGCCGTCTCGGCGTAGCGGCGCTGCACCAGCGCCCTCCACATCGCCCAGATCCCGGCCACCGCGACGGCGAGGACGAGCCAGGGCGCGCCGAAGACGCTCGCGTAGAGCGAGTGGATCGCCTGGGCGACCGGCCGCAGCGCCCCCTCCCCGCCGGTCGCCCGCGAGCCGTTGACCAGGTCCAGGCCGAAGGCGAAGGAGAACAGCGAGATCAGGACGCTGGCGAGAAAGCTGGTCAGCGACCAGATCACGCTGGCCAGGAAGTAGGCGATCATCGGCGGCACGCCGGAGACGTCAACGCCGCCGGTCAGCGAGGCCGAGACGGCGTCGAAATGCTGGTCGAGCATGTAGTGGGAGAGCGGGTAGCGGCCGAGCTGGGAGCCCGAGCCCGGCCCGACGTTGCTCCAGACGTCGCTCGCGCCCGCCGAGGGGTGGGCGATCAGGACCAGGACGGCGGCTGTCCCGAGTGCCAGCGCTCCTCTCCGCATCCACCCTCGCTCGCCCATCAGGCGCCCTCTCCCGGCGTCGTCTCCAGCGCTGCCAGGAGCTCGGGGAAGACGAGGTCGACCTGCAGCTCCCCCACCCGTCCGTCGAGGTCGCGCATCAGGCACAGGCCCTGGCGGTAGGCGCCCAGGCGGGCGCGCAGCGCGGCGTCCTCGGGGTCGAGGCCGAGCAGCTCAAGCGCCCGTCCCGCCTCGGCCGCAGAGGCCTGGCCGAAGAGGAAGTAGGTGCCGACCAGCTCGGAGAGGTCGCCCAGGTCGCCGAGCCGTTGCGTCGCGAGCAGGATCGTCGCGTTCATCGCCCGGCCGAGGCGCACAAGGCGGTTCAAGAGCAGCCGGCCCTGGGTGGAGGCCAGCAGAAACCACGCCTCGTCCAGCAGCACGATCTTGTGTCGTTGCCGGTTGCCGCTGACGAGGCGCAGGCACAGGGCCGCGACCAAAGACAGGGTCGCGACGGAGATTCGCTCGGCGCGCGTGTAGGTGTCGCGCGAGGCTGCGGGGTCGGGCAGGGAGAGGCCCGGGGTGCGGATCGTGATCGCCGAGATCTCGCTCATGCGGCTTCCTCCAAGGGCGCGAAGCCGAGGCGGGCGAGGCCGAAGTCGGCCAGCACCTCCAGGGCGTCGCCGGCCTCCTTGGCCGCGGGCGCCTCGCTCTCGCGCAGGCGCTCCACCACACACATCAGGCTGCGCTCCCCCGCCCTGACCGCGTCGCGCACCGCACGGTCGATCGCGTTCTCCCAGGCGGGCGGCGGGTTGCGCAGCAGCTCCAGAAGGTAGGAGGAGGCGAGCTCCTCGCGCAGCTCGGGCAGGCCGACGGCGAGCGGGTCGAGCTTGCCGCGGTGCTCGGGGTCGCCGGAGAGCTCGACCACCTCAACCCGGCCCTCCAGGCCGGGGGCACCCTGCAGGTTGTGGTCGGGCTTGGGGTCGAAGTCGACCACGAGGGAGCCGCGGCGCTCGGCCCCATAGGAAATCGCCTGCGCGGCCACGGTCTTGCCCGAGCCGAGTGTGCCGGCGAGCAGGACGGCCGAGGGCCGTGAGGTGCGCGGTGCCTCGGTCGGGTCGTAGCGAACCGGACGCCGCGCGCCGGTGGGCACGTAGCCGAGGTAGGGGCCGGTGCGCGAGCCGAGCTCGGCCGTGGCGGTCGGCACCGTCGCCCCCAGCTGCTCGACCGTCATCTGCTGGCGGTAGTCGGCGAGCGAGCCTGCGTCGGCGCGCGGCAGGTGGTCGAAGAAGAAGCGGTGCTGAAGACCCCTGGGGCGGTGCAGGGCGACCTCGCCGAAGCGCTCGCGCAGGACCTCCACCCGGCGCTCCAGCTCCTTGCGGTCGGGAGCGCCCACCGCGACCCCGAGGTAGGCGCGCAGCATCGGCGGGTGCGCGGAGGACTGCAGCACCGCCTCGTACTCGCGCGCCAGCTCGCGGTCCTCCTCGGTGCGCCATTCCGGCCCGGCTTGAGCGCCCTCGGCCTGCTCGCGCCAGGCGTGCTCGGCGTCGATGATCCGCTTGCGAACCTGACCGAGCGCCTCGCGGTTGCCGATCCACTGCGCGTGAAGGACGGCGTCGGCGGGGAAGCCGGCGTCTTCGAAGGGGGCGTGCAGCAGCTCGGCGGGGCCGGGGAAGCCCGCCTCCTCGGCGAGCGATCCGGCGCAGAGGAAGGCCTGGAAGGAGGTGCCCTCTTCGGCCTCGACCGCGAGCGAAGGCGGCTCGCCCGGATCCTCGCTCATCGGCGCGTTGGCGCAGCGCCAGAGGTCGTGCCCGAGAGGACGCCAACTCCTCTCCCCCTCGCCGTCCACCTCGACAACCGCGTCGGGCTCCCAGTTCGCCTCGAGAACCGGCTCGGCCACCCCGCGACAGGCCGCGCGGCGCAGCAGCCACTGCAGCTCGGTCGTGCTCGCCCGCCGCAGCCCGAGCAGACCGCCGAGGCGCTCCAGGCAGCGCCGCTCGGCGCCGGCCAGCTCCTCCAGCTCAGAGCGGGAGATCGGCCGCGGCGCCCCCACCCCGGCCAGCTCCTCGACCCGACGCCGAGCACGACCCAGCGAGCGCAGGTGGCCCTGCGGGCGCTCGCCGAGGCAAACCGCCACGTAGACCTCGGACAGGCTCGACTGCAGACCGGCCAACCTCGCCTGATGGCCTTCGAGGTAGGCGCGCCAGGCGTTCGGGTCGGCGTGGCGGGAATTGGCGCTCTCCGCCAGGCCCTCGGCGTAGCGCTCGGCGGGGTAGGCGCGGTTGACGCGCCAGATCGAGAAGTCGGCGCCGACCAGGTGGGCGAAGCGCTCGATGCGGCGAAGCAGCGCCCACTTGTCGGCCACGGAGGCGAAGGGGTAGGAGGTCGTCTCGGCCCGGTAGAAGGCCGCGGCCTGCCCGCCCGCCCCGATCAGGACGTTACGGCGTGCGTAGCGCAGGGGAAACTCGCTCACCGCCGCGACTCCCTCGCTACCCAGAGCTTGCCCCGGACGGGGCACGGCAGCCCCGCCGCCGGCAGCGCCCGCTCCAGCGAGCGCCGCCGCGGCGCCAGGCGCAGGGCGAGCCAGGAGATGGCGAAGCGGTCGGCGCGGCGCCCGTCTGGGCTCGCCTGCGTCGCGAGCGTCGCCACCGCAACCGGCACGACGACGAGGCGAAGCGGCCAGTCGAGCAGCCCGAGGGCATGGCCTGCCAGCCATGTTGCAGCGAGGGCGAGGACGGCGGCCAGGACCGCGCCCTCCCGCCCACCGAGCGCCAAGCCCGCGCCCCCGGCCGCGAGGGCGGCCAGGGCCGGGACCGCCGCCGAGCCCGAAGAGAGGGCGAGCACCGCGACCAGCGCCGCGGCGGCGTAGGCGAGCCAGCGCAGCGGCACGCCGCCGGGCACCGGCAGCACGTGCCCCTCGACCTGGTAGATCCGCCGCTCGGGGCGAAAGATCCGCTGGTAGGAGCGGATCGGCTGGTAGCCCGCGCTCAAGGCAGCACCTGCTTTCCGATCGCCCGCGCGGTGTCGGCGACCTGGCCGGGGCTGAAGACCAGCCAGCCGACCAGGACGGCGACGACGAAGAAGACGGCCAGATCGCTGAGACGGCGGTTGAGCAGGAAGACTAGGCCGACCACGGCCACCACGCCGACGTAGATCTCGCCCGCGTAGCGGCGCAGCAGCGAACCGAGATTGCGGCCGACGTCGTTGCCGGCGGCAAGGGCCGCGGGTGCGAGCAGCAGGACGAGCGCCAGGGCCGCGACAAAGCTCAGCGAGAAGACAACGGCGCGGCGATTCACGAGAGCGCTCCCTCGACCGCGCGCACGTACCAGCGGTCGCGCCTGAGGAGCGCCAGCCGGTAGGCCAGCCGGTAGACGGCGCCGCTGGCCGGGTCGCGGAAGCGGCCCGAGACGACGACCGTGCGCCGGTGCCCTTCGCCGTCGCCGAGCTGGGCGACCGACCCGGCGACCCCGAGCGGCTCCAGCGCCCCCGCCAGCGGCGCGACCGCCGCCCCCGGCGCCAGCAGGTAGGAGAGATCGCGCGCGGAGCGGGCGGCGAGGTAGACCGGCAGGAACTTCGCCGCGAGCGCCCGGATCGCGCTCGCCTCGGCGCCGGCGAGCGGCCGGGGTCGATCGCTTTCGACCCCGGCCGCGCTCGGCTCCGCGACCACCCAGGGCGCGCCGGAGACCGCCGCCTCGCCCGCCCCCGAGCGGGAGATCGGGACGGCCAGATACAGGCTGCGCCCGTCGCGGAGATCGCAGGCGACGGTGAGGACCGCCCGACCGCCGCCAAGCTCCTGCGTGGCCGCCAGCTCGGCCTCGAGGACATCCGCGCTCCCCCCGACGCCCGGGCGCCCGGCCCCGACCCGTGTGCCTTCGGCGAGGAACGGGGCCAGCGCCCGCGGACGGGGATCGCCGAGGTAGGCGCGGGCGAAGCGCACCGCGAGCGCGGCGCTCGCGGGATCGGTGCCCTCGGCGCGCCCGCGATCGGTCGACCGACTCGCTGCTTCGGGCGCCAGCACCGCCCCCAGGCCCCGCACCAGCAGCAGGGCGATCACCGCCCAGATCGCCACCCGTCCCACCGGACGCAGGGCCGAGCCGGCGCTGCGCCTCGATGCCTCGAATCTCTTGCCTACCTCACCACTCACCTTGCATACCCCCTCCAAGGGATCGCCGGGGCATGACTGTCACCTCCCGCCACGCCCCGGCGTGTCGTTTTGCGTGTGTGAGTCAGGTTTAGCCCGGCAAAACCGTCCCGTCTACACAAGTGCCTAAGCGCTTAGGCGCTTAGGCGAATCGGCGAACAGATGTGCTATGGCAGGCACGAGAAGGTGACGTAAGGTTGATACAAAGCGCCACACGCTCCTGTCAGGGACAGGAACGACGGTGAAATCGAGAAGGCCAGTAGTGTGGTTTTCGGACTCGCCCGACCTACTCTTGGCCGGGAGGCGCGCCCTGCTCCTCTTGCGAGGACCGCACCAGGCCGACGATCTGACCCACGACCCACCAGGCGCTCCAGTCCTCGATCGCATAGAAGGTCTTCTTGCCTTCGCAGCGCCGGCTCAGGATTCCCGCTCGCCAGAGCAGGGCGAGGTGGTGGGAGGCGTTCTGGTGGGCGAGCCCGATGCAGTCTGCGAGCTCCTGGACTCCTGCCTCGCCCTCGCTGAGGGCCTCCAGCAGGGCGATCCTCTTTGCCTTCGCCACCAGCCGCAACCTCTCGGCAGCCAGCTCCAAGAGCGGCATCGGAGTCGACTCACCGGCGGCTCTGCCTCCGGGAGGGGCGGCAGAGCCGCTCGCGCTCGGATCGGGGCTCACGCTCTGCTCCTAAAGCCCGAACTCCGTCGATTCCGTGGCCCCATCGCGAATGGGCGGCTCTTCCCTCGGCTCGCTCGGGGCGGCCGGCGCAGGCGCACTCGGCACCGGAGCCGATTCCGGTAGCGAAGCTTCGGGTGCAGACGGCTGGCTCGGGGCATCCGATGGCGCCGGGGCAGGCTGCCGCCGTTCATGCGGCGAGCGCGGGTTGTGCCTCGCGCGCGGAGAGACAGGCGCGGCACGACGGTGCGCCTGCGGTGCGGACTCACCGGGTTCCCTCACCCAGCGGGTCCGATCCGATCGCCGTTCCTCCGACTCGCGCCCCTTCGGGTGAACGGCTTCAGGCGCAGAGGAGGCTCGCTGTGGAGTGTCGCCTCCACCTCTCAGGGCAAGGACGACGATCCCGGCCAATGCCGTCGCGAAGACGACCAGGGCCAGCGGAACGAGAAGGCGAGCGCGCCGCGAGCGCGAGCCCTTCTGCCCCTGCTCTTTTTCACCATCGAGCTCTACCTGGGGGGTGGTGAGTTCCTCTTCGGTGCCCGGCTCAGCTCCCGAGCGAACCTGTAGGTCGCTCCAGTGCTCTGCGGGCCGTAGCGAAACAGTGTTGCCTTTGGGTGTTGTGGGTTCCTCCGTCGACATCGCGTCCTCCAGCCGCCGGGCAGGTGAGCCCAGCTCAGGTTTCTCTCACCCCCTACACCCGCGAGAGCGCCGTCGCGCCACCCCTCCGGTGGGAATTTGGACGAACGGACAAGCGTGCCGTCAGGTCTTGCGGCAGCGGCCCGCGCCGGCGCTCACAGGCCGAACTCCGAACTCGACCCACTGCCGCTCGTCGAGCGTCCACCGGCGCCCGAGCCGCCCTTCGCCGGGGCGGCGCTGGAAACCGACGAGCCACCTCCCGACGAACTCGAGGGAGGCGAGGACGTGCCGCTGGGCGGGGCGGGCTGGCTCGACTCGGGACCGAACTCGGTGGCGACCTGCCGACCGGAGGCCGGAGCGGCGGTCGAGGTCTTCTCGCGCGAGGCGGCATGAGTCTGCGATTCGCTCTTCTGGGCGCCGGAGCGCTTCGTCGCAGTGTTGCCATTTGCCTTCCCCGAGCTGGAGGCAGCCTGTTCAGGTGCCGTGTATTCGGCCGCCCCGGCAACCGCCGGGGCGTTGTCGGCCTTCGCCTGCTTCACGGCGGGCGGCTTGTGAGGATGGCGAACCGAGAGGCCGGCGCTATCGATGCCGGGCACGACCCCGGCCGCCACGCATGCCCCGGCCGCAATGGTGGCGGTGCAGGCCGAGGCGACGCGCCACGAGGAGGCGCCGAGGGCTTGGGAGAGGCCCGCGTCGGCGCCGGGACCGGGCAGAGCGCCGGCGAGCTTGAGCAGGGCCTCGCGCACTCGCTCGCGGGCGGCGCGGCCGGCCTCGCCGAGCGCCTGGGCGCCCTGTGAGGCGAGCTCGAGCAGGTGTGCGGGCAGCGCGCCAGCGCGACCCGCTCCAAGCGAGGAGGCGAGCAAGGCTGCGCTGGCGACGTCGATGAGGTAGTCGCGCATCCGGGCGCGAGCCTGCTGACAAGCCTGGCAATGGGCCAGGTGGGCCTCGACGGCCCGACGCTCGCTTGCGGTTCCCTCCCCGGCGACGTAGCGGCGAAGCAGCGCGGACTCCATCTCCGCGCAGCGCTCCCCCGTCTCGATCCGTCCGTAGGCCTCCAGCACGCGCGCGTTGGCGCGCTGGATCACCTTGCGGTAGGTGCGCATGCTGAGCCCGGGCGTCTGGGCGAGGATCTCCTCGGGGTCGAGACCCTGCAGGTGGCGGCGGGCGAAGATCAGCCGGTCGCGCTCGGAGAGCATCGTCAGCGCCTCGCGCCCGAAGGCCACCGCCTCGCGCTCCTCGGCCAGCTCGGCCGGCGACTCGCTCGGACTCTCGGCCGAGGAAGGCGGTTCCTCTCGGGCGAGGAGGCGGCGCCGCTCGTCGATCAGCCGACGGCAGCAGGCGCGTTTGACGAAGCGCACCATCTGGGCGGTGGAGAACTCGCGCTCGAGCGGGTCGACGGCTTCCATCACCTTCGCGTAGGCGGCTGCGAAGAGCTCCTCGGCCTCGTGCTCGTCACAGCCGCGGCAGCGCAGCTCGGCCAGCGAACCCCGCCGCGCCGGGTCATAGACGCGGGCGTAGAACTGGGCCTCGGCGAGGCTCAGCCGCCGCTCGCCGGGCGGGGCGGGGCGACGGCGGGCCGGCCCCCTGCCGGAGCCCGCCCGCTCCCTGCCACCCCGCGGCGCCACCGGCGACCTATCGCCGCCGGTGGCTCTGATGAATGCGCTGGGCCCGGTGGCGCCCCGGCCGCACGACCAGCGTCAGCGGGTCGGAGTTGCCCTGCAGGTAGGGATAGCCCGCCTGCGAGCGGACCTGGGCGCGCATCACGTAGCGGGTCGGACGGCTGGTGCGGGTGAAGCGGTAGCGGATCGTGACCTTGCCGCCCGCGCGGGTCCTGTAGCGGCGGAAGGCCAGCCAGCCCTTGCCCTTCCTCACCTGCAAGACGACCACGACGTTGTCGTTGGCCGGTCCGGGGATGTGGCCGACGAAGCGGGCGAAGCGGCGGTTGCGCACCACCTTTCGTCGCACCTTGAAGAGCGGGTGGACGACCGTCTGCGCCAGCGCCTGCGCGTCGAGTTCGCGGTGCCCGGAGCGGTAGACGGCGCTCACTTCGCGCGAGGGGCCGGCAGGGATCGCGAAGCTGTAGCCGCCCATCGGGCGGCTCATCGCGATGCCGAGGAACTCGCGGCGGCCTTCGGTGACCACGCGCGAGAAGACGCAGACGGGCGCGCCCGCGACGCCGTCGCCGGAGCCGGCGAGGCGGCCGGTGAGGATCGTCCCCTCGCCCTGGCGGAGCACCGTCGCGGCCCCCTGGTCGGCGCCGACCCCGGCGCTGAGCGAGTCCGCGTTGCCCGTGCCGGAGCGGGCGCAGCGGTAGGAGAGTGGCGCCGTGGCCGGGGCGCCGACGTTGCCCTCTTCGTCGGAGAGCCAGAGGCGCAGGGTGTATGAGCCGGGCTGATCGGGCGTGTCGAGGTCTTCGATCGCCGCGACGCCGTCTCCGGTGACCGTCCGGGTCGGTACCGCGACCCTGCCGGCGCCGTCGAGCACCTGGTAATGGGCGGTGTCGATCGGCGAGCCCGCGTCGGCGATGTTCTGCCAGCGCAGGTCGAAGCCGTCGGCCGAACGCGAGGTCTGCGGCGCGGTCACCTGTAGGCCCTGCGGCGCGGCCGGCGGCGTGGTGTCGCGGGGCACCGGCACGGTCGCAGCCGGGCCGGTGAAGCCGACCGAGTCTTCGAGCCAGACCCGCAGGCGGTACTCGCCCGCCTTGGCCGGCCCTTCGATCGCCGGGATCGAGGTCGGGTTGGGGCCGGCGATTGTGTGGGCGGGGACCACCACTTCGCCGTTGGCATCGACGACGTTGTAGCGGGCGGTGGCAAGCGGGCTGCCGGAGTCCGGGGGCAGCTGCCAGCGGGCGCCGAAGTCCGGCAGGTAGCGGTTGGGATTGGCCGAGGTGACTTCGAGGCCGACCGGGGCGCCCGGGGCGTGGTTGTCGGTGTGGATCGTGCGCTCCTCGCAGGTCGCTCCACCGGTGCCGTTCAGACCCCGGTACTGGCCGTAGTCCTGGGCACAGACTTGGAGGCTGTGGGCGCCGTCGGCGATCGAAGCTGTGTCGAGCGTCCAGGAGTGGTCGTAGGGGCCGGCGGGGCAGGGCCGGTAGGTGCGGGCGAACTCGCCGTTGACGGGCGAGGAGGTCGCATTGCACTGCCCGAGGGCCTGGTGGTCGACCAGGTACTGGGACTTGCCGTCGAGGGCGATCCACTCGTTGCGGATGCCCGAGCCGTTGTCGTGCACGTACCAGGACATCCACTGCGCCCCGCGGACCCAGCTGCCCCGCATCAGCGGCGCGGCCTTGTTGGAGAAGTAGAGATCGGGCACCTGGTCGTCGTTGAGGATCACGACGAAGCCGTTGGCGTCGGTGGCGTTGAAGTTGACGCGGTCGCAACCGGCCGGGCGCACGCAGAGCAGCTCGAAGTAGAAGTGGTGGAAGTCGAGAAAGCTGGTGAAGGGCCACAGGTGCGGTCCGAAGGTGTTGGAGGAGGTGCGGTCGATGCCCGAGTTCCCCAGCCCGGCGCCCTGGTTGATGAAGATGTGTCCGGCGCTCGCGAAGTCGATGCCCCAAAAGCGCGAGCGCCAGCCGGCGTTGAAGGCGTTCGGCTGGCGGGTGTAGCCGCCGGCGGACTTAAAGTGGACGTACCAGGGGGTTTCGAAGACGAAACGGCCGTAGGCGCCCTGGCCGGCGTTGCCGGCCGGTTCGTGCTCGGCGATGCGCAGGAATGCCGAATCGCCGGGCGGGTCGCCGCCCTGCCCGCCGCAACGATTGGTGAAGTCGAAGATGCCGTAGGGGTGCTGGGCGTTGGCCGTGTTGGTCTCGGTAGAGAAACCCGGCGTGCCGGAGTCCCCCGCGCACATCACCATCTTGAACTGGGCGGCGTTGGCTGTCGCCGCGCAGACCACAGCGGTCGCCACACAGCTCAGCATCAGGCATAGGGCTATCGCGACCGGCCGGGCGGCCGGTCCTCGAAATCGAGAACGCATTTTCTCTCCTTGTTCTGCTCGGCCTCAGGCCGAGCGCTCCGGGCCCCTGCTATCCGGGTCCCCTCACCCCCTACACGGACGGTCGGCGCCCCGCGCCACCCCCTGGGGAGAATTTGTTGGGGATCAGCCCATATGCAGAGAAAGGAACACAGAAGACTTTCGAGTGCTTCGGAAGGCTTGCTCAATCATTCGTCGAGATCCACAGGTCCAGCTAAAGCTTCTCAGCGAGGAAAACGGGTCCTCCTGGCGTTCCCGTGGGTCCAAAAGCGCCTGATCTGACCTGAACCGCCTGCAAGTCGGCCGGTTCTGCCGCGTTGACGCGAGCTCGGAAGCTGCGCAACTTCCCGCGGACGAGGAGCAGGTGGACAAGACACGCAAATTGGGCGAACGCGAAAGACGCGCCGCCGTCCCCGCCTGAAGGCTGCTGGCTGTTCGAAGGCAAGCGGCCAGGAAAGGACGGACATGCGCGTCAGCACGGCATTCAACAAGCTCTTGCAATTGCAGGGAGCGTGGGTCACCGGAGTCACCTTCGGCGCCGAGGGGGTGGTGGTCGCGGTGCGCCTGCGCAGACGCCGGCCCAGGTGCTCGGGCTGCGGGCAAAAGGCGCCGGTCCACGATCGCTCCACGCGCCGCTGGCGCCACCTCGACCTCGGCGCCCAGCGCTGCCACCTGCAGGCCGAGATCCGCCGCGTGCGCTGCTGCGGGTGCGGCGTCAAGGTGGAGGAGGTCCCCTTCGCCCGGCCCGGCGCCCGCCACACCCGCGACTTCGAGGACTTGACCGCCTTCCTGGCCCAGCAGGCCAACAAGACGGTGATCGCCAGGCTCCTGCGGATCGACTGGGCGACGGTGGGGAGGATCGTCGAGCGTGTGGTCGCCGATCACCTCGACTCCGAGCGCCTCGCCGGCCTGGTGATGATCGGCGTTGACGAGGTGAGCTGGCGCAAACGCCACCGTTACCTGACCTGCGTCGCCGACCACGTCGACGGCGGCGTGGTCTGGGTGGCGGAGGGGCGCTCCGCCGCAACGTTGCAGGGGTTCTTCGAGGAGCTTGGCGAGGAGAAGGTCACCATCCAGGCGGTTTCGATCGACATGTCGGCGGGCTATGAGAAGGCGATCCGCGAGGCTGTTCCCCACGCCGATGTCTGCTTCGACTCCTTCCACGTGGTCAAGCTCGCCGGCGAGGCGGTGGACAAGGTGCGCCGTGCGGAGTGGAACGCCCAGGGCAAGTCGAAGAGCAGGCGCGGGCGCTGGGTGAAGGGGACGCGCTGGGCGCTGCTGAAGGCGCCCGAGAACCGCACCGAGGGGCAGGACGCCGCGCTGGCCGAGGTGCAGTCGGCCAACAAGCGCCTCTACCGCGCCTTCTTGCTCAAGGAGCAGCTGCGCTGCCTCTACCACCAGGTCGAGCCCGCCGCGGCCGCGGCCTACCTCGAGGACTGGCTCGCCTGGGCGTCGCGCTCCAAGCTGAAGCCCTTCGTGAAGCTCGCCCGCACGATCCGCGAGCACCGCGAGGGCGTAATCGCCGCAGTTCGCCTCGGCATCTCCAACGGCCGCCTGGAGGGGCTGAACTCCAAGGTGCGGCTGATCAGCCACCGCTCCTTCGGGTTTCACTCCGCCGCGCCGCTGATTGCATTGATCTATCTCTGCTGCGGAGGGATCGAGATCGATCTCCCCTTCTCATGAATCAGAGAAACGAACCACGGGAAGCCGTGGAGACCCGGAAAACGGGGCCGGAATCTCAGCATCGCCGACGCGACCGATATTCGCGCTATGCGAAAAGTAAAAGGCGGGGGGCTCGCCGCGCCGAAAGGCTGCCGGTTCACCGTAGCTCGATGAGTCGGGACCGGGCCAGTCAACCCTGTAGTGAAGTCCGAGTTTGGGTTGGGATGACTCGAGTGCCGCTCGGCGACGTGTACGTACATCTCGTGAGCGACCTCCGCCGGCTTCATGTATGGCAAGCCATTGAGCCATTCCGGCTTTCACGGAGACTCCGAAAGGAGGACGTTCCGTCCTCCAGCAAGGAGATCCGCGAATGCCGGGATGGCTCAGACCGTCTCCACCAGCGTCGCGACGATCACGCCCCGGCGGCTCATGTGGCCGTCTTTGGTGTCGCCGCTTCTCGAGGGCCGAGGCTGGTGGTGAGGAGCCCGAATCACGGGCTCCCCGTACCTCCCTGTGGCCTGCGCCTCGGCCCTCGAAAAGCGGCGTCCACCGCCGCCTCATTTCGACTTCGCCTCCGTCAGCGCGTAGGCGCGCGGCTTGCGCTTGGCCAGGCGCAGCTTCTTCTCCTTGACCAGTCGCGCCAGACAGTTGGCGGCGGCGCCCGAGGAGCGGCCGATGCCCTTACCGATCGCGCTGGCGGTGAGCGGACCGTCGCCCTTGTGCTTTCGCATGTGGGCGAGGACGAGGCCGTCGAGCTCGCCGGGACGAAGGCGCTTCTTCGCTTTGGCGGCGCTCATTGCGAATCGCCCTCTCGCTCGTCGAGGTCGGCGAGCAGCTCCTCGCAGGCATCCAGGCCCGAGCGAAAGCGGCTGTTGGTCGCCTCGTCTTCTGCGCGCGAGCGGCGCTCGGCGGGCGATTCGCCCAGCACCGCCTCGGCTTCGCCGTGCAGGCGCTTGAGCGTTTCGGTCAGGTCGTGGACCGGGATGGTCAGCTCGAAGGTCTCGCGGTCGTCGCCGGCGTCCCAGCCAATGTCGTTCAGCAGGCGGAAGTCTTCGCTGAACTCGATGCCAAGGCGCTCGGCGGTGGCGTAGTCCCTGCTGCGCCCAAGGGCGTTCCAGAGGTCTTCGATGCTGTAGAGGTGATGGCAGACCAGCTCGTAGATCCCTTTGCGCTGATCCTTGGTGATTGTGGTTGTCGTGGGCACGGTGCCCCTCCTCTCGGGTAGGGCACCGAAGCTCCGTCGCGATGCCTCGCCGAAGTGCTTCGGCGAGTAGCGTTCTCCGTGCATCGAAGTCTCGGCTTCGGTGCCGGCCCCGGGGCGTCCTTAGCGCTGCCGGGGCACTTATTTGGTTGGGGCGAACCTAGCTCGGCGGGGGCGCTGAAGCGAGTCCGAATCGGCCGAAATCGGCCCCGGTTGGGCTAAATCAGGCCGCCATCTGGCACTCGTGCCAGTAAACAGGGGCGAAACAGGGGTCGGTTCGATTGATTTCGGGCGATTCCGGCAAATGGCGAAGTGGCCAAGTGCAGGGGATTCACTTCAAAGCGGCTGATCGGATTCGAACCGACGACCTTCTGCATGGCAAGCAGACGCTCTAGCCAGCTGAGCTACAGCCGCATCGAGGGGCGAGTATAGCTGCGGGGCGGGGGTCGGCCTTGGCGGCTGGCTCGGCATGGACTACTGAATATTTGGTAGTGTCCGGAGGACCCGGTGGACGGTTGCCGGCCCGGCAACAGGACAGGAGGCCCAGCACGTTGAGGTCCGCGCTCCTCGTTTCGTTGTGCTCGGCGCTCACGCCACGGCGGTCCCTCCCTCCGTCGCCTCGGCATGGGTGCCGGCAGGGCAGGCGACCGTCCATCCGGGGGTCCAGGTGTTCACAGAAGGCGCTCAGTGCACCTCGAACTTCGTCTTCGAAGACGACTCCGGCGTCTATCTCGGCCAGGCGGCGCACTGCTCGGGGACCGGCGGCCAGACCGAAACCGACGGCTGCACCAGCGGCTCGCTGCCGCTGGGCACGCCGGTGCGGGTCCAAGGCGCGAGCGAGCCCGGCACCCTCGTCTACAACTCCTGGCTGACCATGCGGGCAACCCGCGAGACCGACCCCGACGCCTGCGCCTACAAACGCCAGCCTGGTGGGCGCGATCCTCGGCTCCTGAGTGGCCTACTCGCCCTCGAGCTCGGCAAGCAAGCCGCGCAGCTCCAGCGGCCGCGTGTACATCGCCACCTTCTCACCGGGCGCGGGCGGCGGCCACTCCTCTTTGGGCCGGTCCCAGTAGAGCTCGACTCCGTTGCCGTCGGGGTCGTCGACGTAGAGGGCCTCGCTGACTCCGTGATCGGAGGCACCGCTCAGGGCGATGCCGGCATCGCGCAGGCGGCGCAGCGCGTCGGCGAGCGCGGCGCGGGTCGGGTAGCGGATCGCCACGTGGAAGAGCCCAGTCGTGCCCGGCGGCGGCGGCGAGCCGCCCTTCGAGTGCCATGTGTTGAGGCCGATGTGGTGGTGGTACCCGCCGGCCGAGACGAAGGCGGCTTCGTCGCCGAAGCGCTGCTGCAACTCGAAGCCGAGCACGCCGCGGTAGAAATCGAGCGAGCGCTCGATGTCGGCCACCTTGAGGTGGACGTGGCCGACGTCGACGCCGGGGTCGATCGGGTCAGCCATCGAGTGCCCGGTTGACGAGGCGATCCGCCTCGGCGTTGCGCTCGCGGCGCACGTGGCGGATCGACCAGCGCTCGAAGTCGCGCAGCGCCCGCTTCACCTCGCCGTGCAGCTCGCGCATCGTCGCGTCCTTGACCTTGTACTCGCCCCTCACCTGCTTGACGACCAGCTCGGAGTCGCCGACCAGCTCCAGCTCGCTCGCGCCGAGCGCCGCCGCGCGCTCGATGCCGAGCAGCAGCGCCCGGTACTCGGCGACGTTGTTGGTGGCGCGGCCGATCCGTTCGCCGCGCTCCTCCAGCACCTCCCCCCCGGCCTTCCGCACGACCGCGGCGATCGCCGCCGGCCCGGGGTTGCCGCGGGCGCCGCCGTCGACGTTGACGACCAGCTTCACCCGCGCCCCAGCCAGCGGCGCCGGCGGGGGAAGGCGGCGCGACCGGACGCGCCGAGCGCGATCCCGCCGTCCGCGCCGAGGCTCGCGTTCCACTGCCGGGCCGAGCCGTCCAGCTCGGCGATCTCGCCGCCCCGGGCGATCTCGAGCACCGGTCGCGCCTCGTCGGCCAGGTCGACCCCCCACTGGTACCAGCAGAGCTCCCAGGCGACCGTGACCCGCGCCTCGCTGGGCGAGCCGGCGGCGGCGCCGACCGAGACGCGCGGCCGGCCGAGGCTGCGGCTGAGGCCGGCGACCGTGCGCGCCGCCTCGCTCGCGCCGAAGCGCGCGACGGCTCGCTCCAGGCGCGCGTCGGCAGGCGCGCGCCGCCGTCCCACGTTGGCCCCCGGGGCCGCCGGATCCCGCTGGTGGATGCTCATAGCCGAAAGCTAGTCCACGGCGCGGCCCACCGGGGCACCCGGGCCGGGGGCGCAAGGAGCGTGGCGTGGCGTGCCGCACGTCCGCACCGACGGGGGGCGACGCGCGCCGGCCCCGTGCGTCAGGCGGCCGAGACGACCCTCTTGGCCAGATGCGCCGGCACCTCCTGGTAGCGCTCGAACTCCACCTCGAACTCCGCCCGGCCGCCGCTTATCGAGCGCAGGTCGGGCGCGTAATCGAGCACCTCCGCCATCGGCACCTCGGCGCGCACCTCGGTCGCCGGGCCCTTCGGCTCCATCCCCAGCGGTTGGCCGCGGCGCGAGTTGAGGTCGCCGATCACCTCGCCGACGACGTCCTCGGGACAGCTCACCGCGAGCCGCACGATCGGCTCCAGCAGCACCGGGTCGGCCGCTTCCATCGCCTCCTTGAAGGCCATCGCGCCGGCGATCTTGAAGGCCATCTCCGAGGAGTCGACGTCGTGGTGCTTGCCGTCGACCAGCGTCACCCGCACGCCTCTCACCGGGTAACCGGCGACCGTGCCGTGCGCCATCGCCTCCTCCACCCCCTTCTCCACCGCGGGGACGAAGCCGCCGGGGATCGCCGCCCCCTTGATCCTGTCGACGAAGTCGAAGTCGATGCCGTCTTCGGCCGGCTCGATCTCGATCTGGCAGTCGGCGAACTGGCCGCGGCCGCCGGACTGCTTCTTGTAGCGGGCGTGGGCGCTGGCCGGGCGGCGGATCGACTCCTGGTAGGGGACGCGCGGCGGGTGCAGCTCGATCTCCACCCCGAAGCGCCGCTTCATCCGCTCGACCGCCACCTCCACGTGCACCTGGGTGAGGCCGGCGATGATCTGCTCGCCGGTCTGCGCATCGCGGTGCACGTCGAGGGTCGGGTCCTCCTCGGTCAGCCGCCGCACCGCGGCCGCCGCCTTTTCCTCGTCGCCCTTCGAGCGCGGCTCGTAGGCGAACGCCATCATCGGGCTGGGCAGGTCGAGCGGCGCGAAGGCGATCTCCTCCTGGCCCGCGCAGAGCACGTCGCCGGCCCGCGTCTCCTTCAGCTTCGCCACCGCGCCGACGTCACCCGCGCCGAGCTCGGCGACCGGCCGCAGCTCCTTGCCGAGCGGCTGGCCCAGCTGGCCGAGGCGCTCTTTCTCCCGCCGCGTCGCGTTGACGGCCTGCGAATCGGAGCGCAGCGTGCCGCGCTGCACGCGGAAGAGGTTGATGCGGCCGGCGTAGGGGTCGGCGAGCGTCTTGAAGACGTAGGCGAGCAGCGGCCCGTCCTCGTCGGGCTCGACCTCCACCGGCTCGCCGCCGGGGCCGCCGGCGCGCACCGCGCCGCGCATCGCCGGCGAGGGCAGGTCCTCGACCAGGGCCTCGAGCAGCCGCCCGGTGCCGAGGTTGCGCGTCGCGACCCCGCAGGTGACGGGGAAGACGTGCCCCGCGGTGACGCCCCGCTTCAGCACCCGGACCACCTCGTCGTGGTCGATCTCCTCGCCCTCCAGGTAGCGCTCCATCAGCTCGTCGGAGCTCTCCGCCACCTCGTCCATCAGCTTCTCCCGGTATTCCCCCGCCCGCTCGCGCAGCTCCGCGGGCACCTCCGTCTCGCGACCGGCGCCGGGGCCCGTCCCCTCGTAGACGAACGCCCTCATGTCGATCAGGTCGACGACGCCGCGGACGTCCCGCTCGGCGCCGATCGGAATCTCGGTCGCGACGACGTGGGGGCCGAAGGCCGCCTTCAGCGAGTCGAGCGCGGCGAGGAAGTCGGCCCGCTCGCGGTCGAGCATGTTGACGAAGACGAGGCGGGCCAGGCCCTCGTCGTCGGCGCGCCGCCAGAGCCGCTCGGTGTGCACCTCGACGCCCGCCACGCCGTTGACGACGACGACGGCCGCGTCGGCGACGCGCAGGGCGGCGATCGCGTCGGCGACGAAGCTCGGCTCGCCGGGCGTGTCGATCAGATTGATCTCGCGACCGCCGTGCTCGAAGCAGGCGAGCGCGGCGTCGATCGACATGCCCCGCTCCCGCTCGTCCGGTTCGTGGTCTGAAACCGTGGTGCCGTCCGCCACCGTCCCCAGCCGCCCGATCGCGCCGGCCTCGAAGAGCATCGCCTCGTGCAGGCTCGTCTTGCCGCTGCCCCGGTGTCCGATCAGAGCGACGTTGCGAATCCGATCTGCCGCCTTGTGGGACACCACCCGAAGGTACGCCCCGGGCGGGCGTAACTCAACCCGGGAGGCGCCTGTCAGGCGGCCTGGAGGCCGGACTTGAGCCGCATGACCGCCTTGGTGTGCAGCTGGGAGACGCGCGACTCGGTGACGCCCAGCACCTCGCCGATCTCGCGCAGGGTGAGGTTCTCGTAGTAGTAGAGCGCGACGACCAGCTGCTCGCGCTCGGGCAGCGAGGAGATCGCCTCTGTGAGGCGGTCCTTGATCTCGCTGCTGGCGAGCGACTCCTGCGGGTCGTCGGCGCGCGGGTCGGAGATCGTGTCGAGCAGCGAAACCTTGTCCCCCGAGGAGTCCGAGACGGTCCAGAGCTCGTCCAGCGCGTAGACCGAGGAGTTGGCGATCTCCAGCAGCGAGGCCTGCAGCTCGTCCTCGCCGACCCCGAGCCGCTCCGCCAGCTCGGCTTCGGTCGGCGCCCGCTGCAGCTCGTGCTCGAGCTTCGCCTGCGCCGCCTCGATCTCTCGCGCGCGCGAGCGCACCGAGCGCGGCACCCAGTCGAGCGAGCGCAGCTCGTCGATGATCGCGCCGCGGATGCGGGTCATCGCGAAGGTCTCGAACTTGATCCCCCGCTCGGGGTCGAAGCGCTCGATCGACCCGATCAGGCCCATCAGCCCGTAGGAGATCAGGTCGGCGTCGTCGACGTGGGAGGGCAGGCCGGCGCCAAGCCGGCCGGCGACGAACTTGACCATCGGCGAGTAGGCGACGACGAGCCGCTCGCGGGCGCCCGCGTCCCCTTCGCCCTTGTAGCGGCGCCACAGGTCGCGCAGCTCCACCTCTTTCACACCGGTTTCCATGGACCTCGGCTCGATTCTAGGGTCGCTGACACGAAATTGCGGCTTATGCGCGCGGATGGGTGTCGGCGTACGCGTCGCGCAGCCGAGCCGCGTCCACACGAGTGTAGACCTGAGTGGTCGAGATCGAGGCGTGGCCGAGCAGCTCCTGGATCGCGCGCAGGTCGGCGCCGCCCTCGAGCAGGTGCGTGGCGAAGCTGTGGCGCAGCGAGTGCGGCGAGACGCCACCGGCGAGCCCGGCCTCGCGCACCCAGAGGCCGAGGCGGCGGGTGACGTCGGAGTTGGAGAGACGGCGGCCGCTCTTGGAGAGGAAGAGCGCCCGCTCGCGCGGGTCGCCCGCCAGCGCGTGGCGGCCGCGCTCGAGGTAGCGGCGCAGCGCGTGCTGGGCCGGCTCGCCGACCGGCAGCAGCCGCTCCTTGGACCCCTTGCCGAGCACGCGCAGCCGCTCTCCTTCGAAGTCGAGCGCGCCGAGGTCGAGGTTGACGATCTCCTCGCAGCGCAGCCCGCAGGAGTAGGCCAGCTCCAGCATCGCCCGGTCGCGCAGCTCCAGCGCCGTGCGGGCCGGGATCCGCTCGAGCAGCTCGCGCACCTGCTCGGCGGAGAGCACGCGCGGCAGCTTCTCCTCGCGCTTGGGGCTGGAGACCAGGTCGGCGGGGTTCTGGCCGACCCGCTCGGTGCGCACCAGGAAGTCGAACAGCCCGCGCACCGCCGCCAGCTTGCGCGCCACCGTCGCCGGCGCCGCGCCCGCCGCCGAGAGCCCCGCCGCGAAGCGCCGCACGTCGCGGTGGCGGATCTCCCCCGGCCCCCGCTCCCCGGCCCACTCGACGAACCGGCCCAGATCGCCCGCATAGGCCCGCCGCGTCCGCTCGGCGGCATTGCGACCGGCCAGGTCCCGGTCGTACGCGGCAAGCGCCTCTTCCCAGCTCATCAGACAAGGTTCGTTCTCTTTTTCCCACGTCCTCTGAGCGGGACGGGGACCAAGCAGATCAAGACGCAGGGAGCGTGGCGTGCTCCGCACGCGAGCGAGCGAGGACGCCGATATGCGCCGGTCCCCGTCCCGCTCAGCCGATGTAGATCGGCGTGCCGACCTCGACCCGGTCATACAGCTCTTCCACGTCCGGGATCGCCATCCGCACGCAGCCGTGCGAAGCGGCGGTGCCCAGCGAGGAGGTCTCTTCGGTGCCGTGGATCCCGGCCCCTTCGAAGATCCCCATCCAGCGCGCCTTCAGGGGATTGGACGGCCCGGGCGGGATCGACTGCCCCGCGAGGTCGCCCGCCCAGTCGGATTCCGGCACGTGCCAGGTGGGTTCGACCTGCTTGTCCTGGATCCCGTACTGCCCCTCCGGCGTTTCCAGGCCTTCCTGGCCGACCGCGACGGTGTAGGTCCTGGCCAGCTTCAGGTCCTCCCAGAGGCGCAGCGTGTAGCTGGAGCGGTCGAGGGTGAGGTAGGTCGGGTAGGCCTCGGCCACCTCCTTCGTCCTCACCGCGGGCATCACCGGGTTGGTGCGGGCGGCGATCGTGTGGTCGGCGTCCGCGTTGAGGACGGCCGCGCGCAGCTGGTCGGTGAGCAGGTTGTCGCGCAGCTTGCGTCCGTTCTCGGCCGAAACCACCTCCAGCGAGGCGCCGCTGGCGCTCACCGTCGCGTCCCGGGGCTCGATCCCCACCTCCGCCGCCACCCGGCGCACGAAGCGGTTGATCGCCCGCTCGGAGTAGCTGACGTCGGCGCTCACCTGCGCGTCGACGTCGCCGCCGGTCACGTAGCGGACGAGCCTCCCCGGCAGCCCTCCCTCGCGGCTGTGGCCGAGCGCCTCCTCCACCGCCGCGTCGAGGTCCGCGCGCACCATCAGCCGCTCGCCCGGCAGCTCCCAGCTCTCGCCGCCGTAGCCGACGCGGATCGAGTGGCGCAGCGGCCGCAGCAGCTGCCCGCGCACCGCGCGCTTCGCCTCCGCGGCGTCCATGCCGCCGACGTCGACGCCGGCGATCGTCACGCCGACGGCGATCTCGTCGTCCTTCGTCGTGTCGTAGGCATAGCCGACGCCGACGGCGAGGAGGAGCAGGGCCGCCAGCGCGAGCAGGGCAATTTGTGTCTTGCGGCCCATTCAAAGGAAGTTTAGGCACACGTTCCGGTCGTTTCGACGGATATCTTTCAGCTGACCGATGCGTTCCAAGGACGATGTCCGCAAGGAAGTCTGGGAGGCGATGGAGCGCGCCGGCGTTTCGCGCTTCCCGGGCGCGGAGGGGCGCATCCCCAACTTCGCCGGCGCCAAGCTCGCCGCCGAGAAGCTCGCCGGGCACCGGCTCTGGAAGCGCGCCCGGGCGATCAAGGCCAACCCCGACTCGCCGCAGACCCACGCCCGGCGCCTCGCCCTGGAGGAAGGCAAGACGGTGATCATGGCGGTGCCGCGCCTGCGCGACCCCCACCCCTTCCGCGTCCTCGACCCGAAGAAGCTGAGCAAGGCGGCGGTGAAGGAGGCGGCGACGATCAAGGGCGCGCTCAGGCACGGCCGCGTGATCGCGCTCGACGAGCTGCCCGAGATCGACTTCGTCCTCTGCGGCTCGGTCGCCGTCAACCTGAGCGGCGCCCGCGTCGGCAAGGGCGGCGGCTACTCCGACCTCGAGTACGGCGTCCTCATCGACGCCGGCAAGATCGACGGGTTCACGACCGTGGCCACCACCGCGCACCCCACCCAGGTGCTGCGCAGCCACCTGATGATGACCGCGCACGACCTGCCCGTCGACGTGATCGCCACCCCCCGGGCCGTGATCGAAGTCGACCGCCAGCACGAGCGCCCGCGCGGCATCCTCTGGGACCACCTGCAGCCGCCGCAGATCCGCGAGATCCCCATACTCGAACGTATGGGCTACGCCTGAGGACCACGGCCGCTCCGATGGCGCGCGGCCGCGGGGCGACTGGCGCCGACACCCCGAGCGGCCGGCGCTTCATCGGCGTGCCCGAGGAGCCCTCAGGACGTGACGGCGCCCTGGGACGCCGAGGAAACCGTGGCCGCGTACTTGCTCATCACGCCGCGGCCGAAGGGCGAGGGAGGGGCTTCGTATTCACCGACGCGCGCGGCGATCTGCTCGTCGGACAGGGCCACGGCGAGGGCGCGAGCGTCGATGTCGACGGTGATCTCGTCGCCCTCGCGGATCGCCGCGATCGGGCCGCCGCGGGCCGCCTCGGGGGCGACGTGGCCGATCATCAGGCCGCGCGTGGCGCCGGAGAAGCGGCCGTCGGTGACCATCGCCACGCTCTCGCCGAGGCCCTCGCCGACGATCGCCGCGGTGACCTGGAGCATCTCGCGCATGCCCGGCCCGCCGACCGGGCCCTCGTTGCGGATCACGACGACGTCGCCGGGCCGGATCTCGCGCTCCTTGACCGCGCGGAAGCATTCCTCTTCGGACTCGAAGACCCGCGCCGGCCCGGTCTGCCGGGTGCGCTCGGTGCCCGCCAGCTTGACCACCGCGCCCTCGGGCGCCAGGTTGCCGCGCAGGATCGCCAGCCCGCCTTCGGGCTTGAGCGGGTCGTCGAGCGGGCGGACGACCTCCTGGCCCGGCGCCTCGGTCGCCTCCTCCGCCACCTCCCCGATCGTCTTGCCGGTCACCGTGAGCGCGCCGGCGTGCAGGCTGCCCGCTTCGGCGAGCCGCTTGAGGATCACCGGCACGCCCCCCGCCGCGAAGAGGTCGGTGGCGACGAAGCGGCCGCCGGGCTTGAGGTCGGCGAAGAGCGGCGTGGCCCGGGAGATGCGCTCGAAGTCGTCGATCCTCAGCTCGATCTCGAGCTCGCGGGCGAGCGCGATCAGGTGCAGGACGGCGTTGGTCGAGCCGCCCGATGCGCAGACGCAGGCGATCGCGTTCTCCAGCGAGTCGCGGGTGATCACCGCGCTCGGCCGGATGTCCTCGGCGAGCACCCGCAGCACGAGCTCCCCGATCCGCTCGGCGACGCTCCCCTTCTCCTCGCCTTCGGCGGGCACCATCGCCGAGCCGCCGGGGCTGACCCCCAGCGCCTCGAAAGCGCAGGCCATCGTGTTGGCGGTGAACTGGCCGCCGCAGGCGCCGGCGCCGGGGCTCGCCACGCCCTCCAGCTCGTTCAGCTCCTCGTCGCTGATGTCGCCCGCCGCGTGGGCGCCGATCGCCTCGAAGACGTCGAGGATCGTCACGTCGCGGCCGTGCCAGTGACCCGGCGCGATCGAGCCGCCGTAGAGGAGGACCGAGGGCACGTCGAGGCGGGCCAGCGCCATCGCGCAACCGGGGATCGTCTTGTCGCAGGCGCAGAGCGCGACGATCGCGTCGAACTGGTAGCCGCGCGCCATCAGCTCGATCGAGTCGGCGATCGCCTCGCGGCTGACCAGCGAGGCCTTCATCCCCTGGGTCCCCATCGTCACCCCGTCGGAGACGGCGACGGTGTTGAACTCCATCGGCGTGCCGCCGGCGGCGCGCACGCCCTCCTTGACGTGCTCGGCGAGGCCGCGCAGGTGGAAGTTGCAGGGCATCGCCTCGGTCCAGGTGTTGGCGATCCCGATCGTCGGACGGCTGAGGGCCGCGTCGTCGAAGCCGATGCCCTTCATGTAGGCGCGCGCGTGGGCGCGGTCGGGACCGTCGAAGACGACGCTGGAGCGCGGGCGGGGCAGCTTCGTCGCGGTGGCGCCGTCGTTGCTCATGGCCGAAATCTAGCGGGACGCGCTCGCCGAAGGCTTCGTTGAAGGATTGCCGGGGCCATGACCCCGGCAATCCTTCAACGAAGCCCGAAGACGTCGACGGGCCCCGGACCGGCGCCGATCTCGCGCAGGCCCTGGGCGACCGCGGTCGAGGCGACCTCGCGCGCCCGGCGCGCCGCCTCCAGCGGGCTCGCCCCGCGGGCGAGGAAGGCCGCGAGGGCCGAGGAGTGGGTGCAGCCGGAGCCGTGCGCGGCGCCGTCGGGATGGCGCTCGCCGCAGATCTCCACCGACTCGCGGCCGTCGAAGAAGAGGTCGACGAGGCGCTCGCTGTGCCCGCCGGTGATCACCACCGCGCGCGGCCCCAGCGCCAGCGCCTCGCGCGCCAGGTCCTCCTGCGAGGCCCCCTCGCCCACGCCGGTCAGGGCGCGCGCCTCGGGGATGTTCGGCGTCGCCACCTCCGTCCGCGGCAGCAGGCGCTCGACCAGCGCCGCGCGCGCCTCCTCGTCGAGCAGCACCGCGCCGCTCTCGGCGACCATCACCGGATCGACGACGACGGGCGCCTCCCCGACCAGGCCCAGCGCCTCGACGACGGCCTCGACCGTCTCGGCCGTGCCCAGCATGCCCACCTTGACCGCGTCGACGCCGATGTCTTCGGCGACCGCGCCGACCTGGGCGACGATCGTCTCCGGCGAAACCGCCTCGACCGCCTCGACGCCGACGGTGCTCTGCGCGGTGATCGCCGTGATAGCCGTCATCCCGTGCACGCCGCAGCGCGCGAACGCCTTCAGGTCGGCCTGGATGCCGGCGCCCCCTCCGGAGTCCGAGCCGGCGATCGAGAGGACGGCTGGGACCCGCCGGGCGATCACACCGCGCAGCCTAGACATCGGGGGCCGCCTGCATCGTTCGCGAGTAGGTGCCCACCAGGGAGCAGGCGAGGTAGCCGAGCGCCTCCAGGGTGGCCAGGGCCGCGGCCGCCTCGGCGCCGGGGACGTCGAGCCGGGCGGCGACCGCGTCGCAGGTCTGCTCGCCGGACTCCACCGCGGCGAGCGCGTCGCGCAGTCGCGGCTCGAGGGCCGCCCCCGGCCGGCCCGCCGTGCGCACGCCGGGGCCGAGCATCGCGTCGAGCACGTCCTGGGCGTCCCGCACCACGCAGGCGCCGCCGGCGAGCAGGTCGTTGGCGCCCGCCGAGAAGCGCGAGTTGACCGGCCCCGGCACGGCGCCGAGGTCGCGGCCGAGGTCGGCGGCCAGGTCGGCCGTGATCAGCGATCCCGACCGCTGCGCCGCCTCGACGACGACGGTCATCCCGGCCAGCGCCGCCATGATCCGGTTGCGCGCCGGGAAGGCCCAGCGCCAGGCGCCGGTCCCGGGCGGCAGCTCGGAGAGGACCAGGCCGCGCTCGCACACGCGGCGCCAGAGCCCGCGGTGGGAGGCGGGGTAGGCGACGTCGGCGCCGCAGCCGAGCACGGCGACGGTGAGCCCGGCCTCCAGCGCCCCGCGGTGGGCGTTGCCGTCGATCCCGAAGGCCAGCCCGCTGACCACGACCAGGCCCGCGGCGGCGAGGCCGCGGGAGATCTCGCGCGCCACCTCGCGACCGTAGGTGCTGGCGCGCCGCGAGCCGACCACGGTGACCGTGGCCTCCGGCTCCAGCCCCCCCAGCAGCGCCGGGTCGCCGCGGCCGATCAGCGCCCAGGGCGCGTCGGCGGCGTCGCGCAGGCCGCCGGGGAAGCGCTCGTCGTGGCGGCAACAGGCCCAGCAGCGCGCGGCGAGCAGGTCGGCCTCGAGCCGGGCCGCCGGCACCGCCTCGACGCCGGCGAGGATCTGCGCCGCCGCCTGGGGCGCGACCGCGGCGGCGAGATCCTCGTTGGAGAGCCGCAGCAGCTCCGGCGAGCGCGAGCCCGGCGCCCGCGTCGCCGCCTTCTCGACGTAGGGGGCGAGGTGGGCGAGCAGCCGCGCGCGGCGCAGGCAGCCGGGACAGGCGGCGGGGGCGCTCACTCCCGGTCCCTCCGGCGCAGCTGCAGCGCCTGGGCCATCTGCTCGCGCTCGATCGCCGCGCCGCCGGCGAGGTCGGCGACGGTGCGGGCCAGGCGCAGCACGCGGTCATGGGCGCGGCCACTGAGCCGGCGCCGCGAGTAGGCGTCGGAGAGGAGCGCGGCCGCATCGGCGGCGAGCGCGCACTCGCGCACCTCGGCCGGCGACATCTCGGCGTTGCAGCGACCGGGGCCGAGCCGCGCTTCCTGGCGCTCTCGCGCCGCCGCCACGCGCTCGCGCACCGCGGAGGAGGGCTCGCCCGGCGGGCCGGCGATCTCCTCCGCGCTGGGCTGGCGGATCGCGGCCAGCAGGTCGATCCGGTCGGCCAGCGCGCCGCTCAGCTTTGCCTGGTAGCGCCGCGCCGCCAGTGGCTCGCACTGGCACTCCGGGTCGTCCTCTCCCCGCCCGCAGGGGCACGGGTTGGCCGCGGCGACGAGCATGAAGCGGCAGGGCAGGCGCCGCCGCGACCCCGCCCGGACGATCGAAACCCAGCCGCTCTCCAGCGGCGTTCGCAGCGCCTCCAACGCGTCGCGACGGAACTCGCAGATCTCGTCGAGGAAGAGCACCCCGCGGTTGGCGAGGGTCGCCTCGCCGAGGCCGGGCGGGTTGCCGCCGCCGACGAGGCCCGCCGGGCTGATCGTGTGATGGGGTGCGCGGAAAGGCCGCCCCGCGGGGCCCTCGGGCCCGAGGCTGCCGTGCGAGCTGGCGATCCGCGCCACCTCCAGCGCCTCGCCCGGAGCCAGCGCCGGCAGGATCGAGGGCAGCCGGCTCGCCGCCAGCGACTTGCCCGCGCCGGGCGGGCCGACCATCAGCATGCTGTGCCCGCCCGCGGCGGCGACCTCGAGCGCGTGGCGCAGGTGGCGCTGGCCGCGCAGGTCGGCCAGGTCCGGGCGGCCCTCGCCACCCTGCAGGCGCAGCGCCATCGGCTCGGGCCGCTCCGGCGCCCACTCGCCGGCGGCGAGCGCGGCGACCTGCCCGAGGCTCTCCAGGCAGATCACCCGCAGGCCCCCCGCCAGCGCCGCCTCGGGCCCGTTCGCGGCCGGCACGACGATCGTCTCGAGGCCGCGCTCCTGCGCGGCCTCGGCAATCGCCAGCATGCCGTTTACCGGCTCCACCGTGCCGTCGAGGGCCAGCTCGCCGACCAGCGCCATGCGGGCGGCGCCGTCGAGCTCGAGCTGGCCGGCGGCGATCAGCAGGGCGACGGCGATCGGCAGGTCGAGCCCCGGCCCGGCCTTGCGCAGGCTGGCCGGGGCCAGGTTGGCGACGATCCGCTTCAGCGGGAACTCGAAGCCGCAGTTGCCGAGCGCCGCCCGCACCCGCTCGCGCGCCTCGCGCACGGCGGCGTCGGGAAGGCCGACGACCTGGAAGGCGGGCAGGCCGCGGCGCACGTCGACCTCGACCCGAACCGGGCGGGCGGAGATGCCGTCGAGGGTGAACGTCTGCGCCGTGGCGAGCACGACGACGACGCTAGGGAGGCGAATCCGACCCGTGGCGCGCGCCGGCGCGCGGAACCGTAAATCCTTCCTCGCGAAAGCCGCGCGGCGCCCCTAATCGCCAGCTCCCGCCCTTACGGTGAGACGAGATGACGGTGCAGAGACAGCGGATCGGCCGCGCCGCGGAGGAGCTGGTCGCAGCGCGCCTCGCCGAGCGCGGCTGGGAGATCGTCGAGCGCAACGCGCGCACCCGCCACGGCGAGCTCGACATCGTCGCCCGCCACGGCCGCGCCCTCGTCTTCGTCGAGGTGAAGGCCGGCCGCCAGGGCGCCGCCTTCGGCCCCGAGCGCCCTGTGCTCGCCGTCGACCGCCGCAAGCAGCTGCGCATCCGCCGCCTCGCCACCGCCTGGATGGCCGCGCGCCCCCCGGGCCCCCGCTACGCCGAGATCCGCTTCGACGCCGTCGGCGTCACCTTCGACCGCGCCGACCGCGCCGTCGAGGTCGAGCACATCCGCGGCGCCTTCTAGCCGGCCCAGGCCGGCGGCACACTGCTTATCGGAGACTGCTCAAGAGCAGCGTGAGTCCTGCTCGGAGGAATCCCCATCCACCGCACCGTGCAGCCAGGCGGTGAGGAAGTCCTCTCCGGCCTCCTCCGCCTCCTGCTCGAAGGTCCCGACCATGTCGGCGACGGCGTCGACGAACGCATAGCCCTCTGACTCTGCTGCTGTTCGGAACGCCCGCTGGTAGACCCGCAAGAGCAGTTCCGCGCCCACGGCCGACTGAGTCAGCTCGTTCAGCGCCGCCTCCCCTACCAGGACCGCCGTCTCCGCAGAGGCTCGCAGAACTCCACCCTTTGAGCGGTGGCCTTTGAGCGTACTTCCGACGACAGCGGCAAAGAAAGTATCCGCACCATAGGTTTCGTGGAGCAAGGCAAGCTGTTCGCCGAGTCGCTTTCCGTCCCCTCCCTTCGCAGTGCCGGTCTTGCTCTTCACCTGGAAAAGCCGAAGCGCAGTGGGACGGCTGGGCAGGGGAACCTGGCCTACGTCAGCACCCGGGAATGGATTCAGCAGGGGATCCAAGCGCTCCTTCCCAGCTTTTCTCGTCCCACCCGGCTCGGGAATCCGGAAGTTCCCCCGCATATCCGCAACTGCGCTCTGGTGCAGATGACCAACCAGATCCTCGATCTTCATCAGCACCTTGTGCGACGCTGTCGATTCGATCGTCCGCCGAATGCTCCCTTCGCTCAGCAGCTCGAAGTTCGCGGCGAGGAGAAATGGGTCGAGGACATCACCGGGATTATGCCCGACCTTGATTTCGCCGGCGCCCCGAGGGAACTTCCGGATTGCCGACCTGACCTGCCCTTCCAGCTTCGAAACCACGGCACCCGGGTTGGCGAATGCACGGCATAGTTGAATCTGGTCTCCCAAGTCACGGGCAAGGCTGGTCCCAGGGGGAAAGTGCTCTGCCAGGACCTCGGAAACCTCATGCCTCGGAAGGTCGCCCAGATCCACGGCGCTGCTCTGCGGCCAGGGGTTCGGAACCGATGCGCAGCCAAGGGTCGACGTTGCCAGTTCCAGCAGTTCCCCGGCAGATGCATCTCGAATCCACTCGATCTCACCCATCGACTCTTCGATCCTGCCACTGAGCGTGGGCCCCAGATCGCTCAGGTCGAATGGCAGGTCTGCCAACTGCGTCATGCGGCGGAAAGCAACCTGCTCCGGGTGTTCCTCGCCGCGGAGCGTGTGACCTGCTTTGCGCTTGCTAGCAGCTCATCGGCGTCCTGAGTGCACTCCGCCGGGGGCGCCCGCAGAGAACGTCCGATGGCTCGCCCCAATGCAACCGGCACTGCGTTGCCGATCTGCTGGTACTGGGCATTCATCGAGCCGTGAAAGACCCAGTCGTCCGGAAACCCCTGGAGCCTTGCGCACTCACGTACTGACAGCGGGCGACTCGCGCGCGGATGGCAGAGGGCAGAGCCCTTTCGATTGGGGCGCCCGACTATGGTCGGCGACTGACCGTCCCAGCCGAGCCGGCGGAAGAACCCAGTCTTGCCCCCGCCTGCCGCGTAGCTCTTCGCGCCCATCGCCTGCCTGGCCACGTCGAGCGGTAGGTCACGCCAGTTGCCACCCTCCGGAACCTGATCGAAGACTTCACGTACGGCCGGCGTGTACTTCGAGCCGGGACCTGGTTCGAGCTCTAGGTCCCCGATGGCATCCCGAACCGTAGCCAGCGGTGCCCCACCTGGGCCATGACTGGGATCGGATAGCGCCGGCGCATGCCCCTCCCTGTCGCCGATCATCACAAAGCGCAGGCGTTTCTGGGGCGCTCCGAACAGGGACGAGTCCAGCACACCGAAGGTAACGCTATAGCCCAAGTCCGCCACGGCGGTTTCCAGGAGATAGCTCAATGCCGACCCCGACTGCTCGTCGGGCTCCAGCGGTGGCGCCTCACCAGCGTGAAAGAGAGCCGTCTGCGCCGGATGGCTATACGACGCGAGGTTCCACGATTTTCCCGGCCGCTCGGCAATCGGACGGTGGCGGATCGCAGCGGTAATCAGGTTCGCCACGTTCTCGAGCGCAAACCGCCGTGGACGAACTTCTGCGATCAGTCGGAGGTACTCGAAAATCAGATTTCCTCGTGGATCGTTCAGCGCAGCCCGGCCTCCACCCGGACAGAAGCTCTGACATGGTGGCCCCCCCACCATGAAGTCCACCGTTGCGGTCCCCGCCACCTCGGCGAGCATCCCGGCATCAAGCTTGGAGACGTCCTCCTGCAGGACCGCAAGCTCGGGTCGGTTACTGCGGATCGTCTCGCAGAACACCTCGTCGATCTCAACCGCGAGGGATGGCGCCAGTCCCTCATTCTCCAGCCCGAGGTCGAGCCCCATTGCGCCAGAGAAGAATGACCACGTCACGTTCATGGGCCAGACCATATGCAGCGGAACAGTCGGACAGGCAAGGGGCGCTGCTCAGCGCACATCCGCGGCGCCTTCTAGCCGGCGAGCTCGAGCTGGCTGTAGGCCACCGACTGGAACGAGCGGCGATGCAGGGGCGAGATGCCGATCCGCTCGATCGCCTCGCGGTGCTCGGGGGTCGAGTAGCCGACATGCTCCTCGAAGCCCCAGCCGGGATGCAGCTCGGCGGCGCGGCGCATGTAGCGGTCGCGGGTGACCTTGGCGACCACCGAGGCGGCGGCGATCGCGGCGCTGGTGCCGTCGCCCTCGATCACGGCCCGGTGGGGCACCGCGCACTCGCGCAGCGAGAAGCCGTCGACCAGGCAGGTCGCCTCGGCGCCGGGGTCGAGCCGTTCCAGCGCGCGGGAGAGGGCCTCGACGTTGGTCACGTGCAGCCCCCGGTCGTCGATCCCGCGCGCGCAGCGGACGACGACGCTGACCCGCGCGGCGGCGCGCAGCACGGCGGGGAACATCTCCGCCCGCCGCTCGGCGCGCATCTGCTTGGAGTCGTGCAGGCCGGCGAGGGCGCGCCGGTCGGCGTGGGACAGCGTCTCGTAGTCGATCAGCACCGCGGCCGCCACCAGCGGCCCGGCCAGGCAGCCCCGCCCCGCCTCGTCCGCCCCGGCCACGAGGCGGCTGTCCAGCCCCCGGTCGAACGCAAACAGCCGCCTGGACCGGCTGAGCCGTCGCTTGTGCGCTTTCGAGGTCTTTTTCACCAGGGCCGCGGTCGGCCTGGGAGCGGCCCGTCTAGAAGACGCCGACGCGGTCGGGGGGCCAGTAGGTGGCGAAGGCCTTGCCGATGATCCACTCGCGGGGGACGGGGCCCCAGAAGCGGCTGTCGTCGCTTTCGCCACGGTTGTCGCCCATCATGAAGTAGTGGCCGGGTGGAATGGCGATCGGTTTGGGCAAATTGCAGACGGGGGCGGTCCCGCAGGGCCGCGTGAAGGACGCTTCGTCCCCGAGCACGCCGTTGACGACCGCCTGGCCGTTGCGCACGGCGAGCGTGTCGCCCGGCCCGGCGACGATCCGCTTGATGAAGTTCTGGCTCGAGCGGGTCGCGGTCGCCCTCGAGCAGGCTTCGCGCGGGCCGTGCGGGGCGCCGCACTGGGTGCCGTCGTCGGCCCCGGCGGGCGGGTGGAAGACGACGATGTCGCCCGCCCCGGGGTCGTCGAGGTGGTAGAGGAAGCGGTTGACGAGGACGCGCTGGCCGACGTCGAGCGTCGGCTCCATCGACTGCGAGGGGATCTGGTAGGGCTTGACCAGCCAGGCCTGGATCGCCAGCGCGAGGGCGATCGCCAGGGCGACGATGACGACCAGCTCGACCAGCCCGCCGCCCCGGGTCTTCGGCTTGCCGATGGACGGGTTCAGGCCCTGTCCCCGCCGGAGTCGCCGGGCTGCTCGGCCGGCGCCTCGTTTTCGGCCTCATCGGCCGCGGCGCTCTCCTCGGTCTCCCCCGCCTCGGGCGCCTCGGCCTCCGCCTCCGCCTCGGGCGCCTCGCTCTCGGGCGCCGGCGACGCTTCCGCCTCCACGGCCTCCTCCTGCGTCACGCCTTCGGCGTCGACCGCCTCGGGCTCCGACGCCGCCGGCGTCGAGATCAGCTCCTCGTCGATCCCCCAGCGCCGCTCGGCCACCCGCGCCGCCTTGCCGACCCGGCCGCGCAGGTAGTAGAGCTTGGCCCGCCGCACGTCGCCGCGCGCCGCCACCTCAAGCGTCTCGATCTTCGGCGAGTGCAGCGGAAACGTCCGCTCGACGCCGACGCCGAAGGACTGCTTGCGCACGGTGAACGTCTCGCGCGCGCCGGAGCCCTGGCGGCGCAGGACGATCCCCTCGAAGACCTGGGTGCGGCGCCGGCTGCCCTCGACGACCTGGAAGTGGACCCGCACGCGATCGCCGGCGTCGAAGGAGGGGAGCCCCTTCCTCAGCTGACCGCGCTCGATGTCGTCGATGACGCTGCTCATTGGCGTAAAAAGACCGCCGGGCCCGGACGGGCGCCGCGCGGTGGCGGAATGGTAGCTACTCAGGGCCTTTTTCGAGCTGCTCCGCCCGCGCCCGGCTCTGCTCGACGCGCCAGCGGCGGACCCGCTCGTGATCGCCCGAGAGCAGCACCTCGGGCACCGCCCAGCCGCGGTACCCGGCGGGCCGGGTGTAGTGGGGGTACTCCGGCATCCCCTCGAGCGTCTGGCTGAAGGACTCCTCGACGGCGCTGCGCGCGTCGCCGAGGGCGCCGGGCAGCTTGCGCATCACCACGTCGGCGAGCACCATCGCCGGCAGCTCGCCGCCGGCGAGCACGTAGCGCCCGATCGAGACCTCGTCGTCGGCGAGGTGCTCGTGCACTCGCCCGTCGAAGCCCTCGTAGCGCCCGCAGAGCAGCGCCAGGTGCGGCTCCACGGTCAGCTCGTCGGCCAGCTCGTCGTCGAGCAGGCGCCCGGTCGGCGAGAGCAGCACCCGGCGCGGCCGCTCGCCGCCGGGGTAGGCGGCCCGCAGCGCGGCATCGACCACGTCCACCCGCAGCACCATCCCCGCCCCGCCGCCGTAGGGCGCGTCGTCCACCTGCCCCGCTCCGAGCGGCGTCGTCTCGCGGTAGTCGTAGAGGTTGAGCTCGCTTCCCTCCGCCAGCGCATTGCGAACCGACCGCTGCGACCGGAACCACTCGAACGCCTCGGGAAAGAGGGTGAAGATGTCGAGTCTCACAGCGCCATTCTGACTTGAGCGCGTCTCGCGCGGGTGGCGTGGGGGTGGGCTCCTCGCCCGCGGCTTGCGAGGACGAGGAGTCCTCCCCCGCGAGAGGACCCGCGCGCCACCCGGTCAGTCGAGGATGTCGACGATCACCCGGCGGTCCAGCCTCACGGCGGCGGCCTTGGCGATCGTCCTGATCGCGTTGGCCACTCGGCCGCCCTTGCCGATCACGCGCCCCAGGTCCTGCTCCGCGACCGTGATCTCGTAGACCAGGTCGCCGTCCTCCTCCAGCTCCTCGACCACGACGGCGCCGGGGTCCTCGACCAGGGCCTTGACGAGGAACTCGAGCAGCTCGGTCACGTCGGCTCAGCTGCCGCTGGCGGCGATGCCCTTGGTGCGCAGCAGGGTGGCGACGCTCTCCGAGGCCTGGGCGCCGTGCTCGAGCCAGTGGCGGGCGCGCTCCTCGTCGAGCTCGATCGTCGAGGGCTCGGTCTGCGGGTTGTAGCGGCCGATCGTCTCGATCGTGCGCCCGTCGCGCGGTGAGCGCTTGTCGGCGACGACGATCCGCCAGATCGGGTTCTTCTTCGACCCGACGCGCCTGAGTCTGATCCGTACGGCCATAGGACTGCGGCAGGTTAGCGCCTGCGCACCCTGGGGCGCGGCGCTCCTCCGCTCATCTGGGCCAGCTGCTGCGGGTCGGGCATCTTCCCGGAGGCCACATGGCGCATCAGCTTGCGCATCTGGTCGAACTGCTTGACCAGCTGGTTCACCTGCTGGACCTTCGTCCCCGAGCCGTTGGCGATGCGCTTGCGGCGCGAGCCCTTGATCAGCGCCGGGTTGGCCCGCTCTTCCGGCGTCATCGAGAGGATGATCGCCTCGACCCGGTCGAGCTCGCGCTCGTCGACGTCGGCGTTCTTCAGCTGCTTCATCGCCCCCATGCCCGGCAGCATCCCAAGCAGGCCGCCGAGCGGCCCCATCTTCCTCACCTGACGCATCTGCTGCAGCATGTCCTCGAGCGTGAACTGGTTGCGCTTCAGCTTCTCTTCGAGGTCGAGCGCCTGGTGCTCGTCGATCTGCTCCTCGGCCTTCTCGATCAGGCTGAGCACGTCACCCATGCCGAGGATGCGCGAGGCCATCCGGTCGGGATGGAAGCGGTCGAACGCCTCCAGCTTCTCGCCGGTCGAGGCGAAGAGGATCGGCTTGCCGGTCACCGCCTTGACCGAGAGCGCGGCGCCGCCGCGGGCGTCGCCGTCGAGCTTGGTCATCACCACGCCGTCGAACTCGGCCGCCGCGGCGAAGGACTCGGCGACGCCGACCGCGTCCTGGCCGGTCATCGCGTCGACGACGAGCAGCACGTCGTGGGGCTTGACCCGCTTGCGGATGCGGGCCAGCTCGTCCATCAGCTCGGCGTCGACGTGCAGGCGCCCGGCGGTGTCGACGATCAGCGCGTCGCGGCGCTCCTCGCGGGCGCGCTCGAGCGCCCAGGCGGCGATCTCGACGGGATCGGCGTCGGTGCCCTGCTCGTAGACGTGAGCGCCGACCCGCTCGCCGACGGTGACCAGCTGCTCGACGGCGGCCGGCCGGTAGACGTCGCAGGCGGCGAGGGCGACGTCCTTGCGGCCGCCCTCACGCAGGTGGCGGGCCAGCTTGGCGCAGGCCGTCGTCTTGCCCGAGCCCTGCAGCCCGGCCATCAGGATCACCGTCGGCCCCGAGGAGGCGAAGGCCAACTCGCGCCCCGTCCCCCCCATCAGCCCGGTCAGCTCCTCGTCGACGATCTTCACCACCTGCTGGCCGGGGTCGAGGCTCTCCAGCACCTCCGCCCCCAGGCAGCGCTCCTTCAGCGTCTTCGTGAAGGACTTGACGACCTTGAAGTTGACGTCGGCCTCGAGCAGCGCCAGCCGGATCTCCCGCATCGCCGCGTCGACGTCGTCCTCGCTCAGCTTCCCCCGCGAGCGCACCTCCGAGAGCGTCGCCTGCAACCGGTCTGAGAGCTGGTCGAACACCCGTTCAGCTTAGCCATGCCCGTGCGGTCGTATTTCCGCCCGCATAGCGGGAGGAACTACGACCGCACCTGCCGGGGTTGCGAAGCGGTCGTACTTCCTCCCGCATAGCGGGAGGAAGTACGACCGCTGGGGGCTAGCTGGGGGGTTAGCTGGCGAGGAGGGCGTTGGCGAAGTCGGTGGGGTCGAAGGGGCGGAGGTCCTCGAGGGTCTCGCCGGTGCCGATCAGCTTGACGGGGATGCCGAGCTCGTCGGCGATGGCGAGGACGATGCCGCCCTTGGCGGTGCCGTCGAGCTTGGTGAGGACGACGCCGTCGACGGCGACCGCCTCGGCGAAGAGCTTCGCCTGGCGCAGGCCGTTCTGGCCGGTGGTGGCGTCGATCGAGAGCAGCGTCTCGTGCGGGGCCTCGGGGATCTGCTTGGCGATCACGCGGCGCACCTTGGCCAGCTCGTCCATCAGGTCGCCCTGGGTGTGCAGGCGGCCGGCGGTGTCGACGATGACGACGTCGGCGCCGCGGGCGCGGGCGGCGGCGATCGCGTCGAAGGCGACCGCGGCGGGATCGCCTCCCGGCGCCGAGCGGACCAGCTCCGCCCCCGCCCGCTCTGCCCACTCGGCCAGCTGCTCTCCCGCGGCGGCGCGGTAGGTGTCGCCGGCGGCGAGGATCACGTCGAGGCCGAACTCCCTGGAGAGGTGCCAGGCGACCTTGCCGATCGTCGTCGTCTTGCCGGTGCCGTTGACGCCGACCATCAGCAGCACCGCCGGCTTGCCGCTGAGGTCGAGCGGGGCGCGCCCCGTGGAGGCGACCTCGGCGAGGATCTCGATCAGGCGGTCGCGCACCGCCTCGCCGTCGGCGGCGACCCTGCCGGCGTCGACCTCGTGCTCGAGCCGCTCGACCACCTTGGCCGTCGTCGGCGCCCCCGCGTCGGCGAGGATCAGCGCCTCCTCCAGCCCCTCCCAGGTCTCCTCGTCGATGCGCTCGAAGAGGCTGGCCGAGATCTCCTCGCTCAGCGCCCGGCGGCTCTTCGCGAGGCTCTCGCGCAGGCGCCGGAAGGCGCCGCGGCGCCGCTCGGGCGGCTCAGCCGCCGAGGCGTTCGCGCTCTCGCGCGAACCTAGGTCGATCGTCTCCCGCCACGTCGTCGCCATCGGATTCGCCGGAGGAGGCTATCCGGGCGGCGGCGAGGAGCTCCTCGACGGCCTCGCCGAGGTAGGCCGAGATCCGGTCCAGGTCGGGCATCGCGGCGCGATCGGCGAGGATGCCGAAGTTGACCTGGCCGTTGTAGCTGATGATCGCGATCGCCAGCGCGTGCCGGCGGGCCAGGAAGCCGATCGGGAAGACGCCCGTCAGCTCGCGCCCGAGCACGTAGAAGGGGACCTGGGGACCGGGGAAGTTGGTGACCAGCAGGTTGAAGAGCCGAGTCGAGAAGTTGATCGAGGCGGTCGGCGTCAGCAGCAGCGGCGGCGCGAAGTCGCGGAACCAGTCGTTGAGGCCCCAGATCGCTTCCGCGCCCAGCGGCTGCTTGGAGGTCTTCAGGCCCTCCATCGCCTCGTGGACGGCGTGCAGGCGCTCCACCGGGTCGGCGATCCCCACCGGCAGCGGCCCCCGCATCGCCGTCAGCCGGTTGCCCAGCTCGCCGTGCTCGTTCTGGGTGCGAATCGAGACGGGCACCAGCGCCTTCAGCTCCATCCCCTCCTCGACCGCGACGTCGCGGTCCTGCAGCCAGCGGCGCAGGGCGCCCGCGGTGGAGGTGAGGATCACGTCGTTGACCGTCGCCCCCAGGGCGTTCTTGATCAGCTTGAAGTCAGCCAGCGTGAAGCCGGCCCAGGAGAAGCTGCGCTCGGGGCCGATCTCGACGTTGAGCGGCACCTTCGGCGCCGGCCGCGCCAGGTTCCAGGTGACCTCCCAGAGGCCGGCGATGCCGTCGGCGGCGCGCTTGCGCGCCCGCCCGGGCCGCCGCAGCGCGTTGCCGAGCCAGCGGGCCATGCGCTTCGCCGTCCCCCAGACGCCGCTGAGGGCGCGGCCGAGCAGGCCGAGCGCGGTCGGCGAGCGGCGCGGGCTCCAGGGCTCCTCGTCGCCGAGCGGCTCGGCGTCGGGCTCGACGTCGAAGAGCAGGGTGCCGATGTCGACCGCGGAGAAGCCGTCGGCCATCGCGTGGTGGGTCTTGTAGACGATCGCGAAGCGCTCGTCCGCGAAGCCCTCGACCAGGACCAGCTCCCAGAGCGGGTGGGCGCGGTCCAGCGGCGGCGAGAGGATCTCCCCGACCAGGTCGTGGAACTGGCCGTCGTCGCCGGGCGCCGGCAGGCTCAGCCGCCGCACGTGGTTGGCGAGGTCGAACTCGGCGTCGTCGATCCAGAAGGGCGTGCCGAGACGCAGTGGCGGGAAGGCGAGCCGCTGGCGCAGGCGCGGCAGCAGGTGCACGCGGCTGCGGATGTGGGTGACGAAGTCCTCGTGCGCGGGCGGCTCGCCGCCGCACATCAGCACGGCGCCGATCGCCATGTGCCCGTTGGATCTCTCGTTGGTCAGGAACGACGTATCGAACGACGTCAGCCTGTCCATATGGCGCTGCGCCACGGTGCCTCCTTTCGCGCCCGGGGGACAGCGTAGCGTGGGCCTCCCGGCGGAAGATGATGCTTCGTTTAAGGGCGGCGGCGCCGCAACGGGGCGTGCATTTGCCGTCGATGAGACGGAGAACGCGGGACCGGCGGCGCTCTAGGCGGCCTCGGCCGAGCCCGGCGGGGACGGCGGCGCGGGCGCCTGCTCGCCGATCAGACCGGGGGGATCCTCGCGCTCGGCGCCGTCCGCCTCGCCGCGCTGCGCGGCGAGGCCGGCGAACGGGCGGGGCCTCGCGCCGGCGGCGCCGTCCGGCCCGCCGCCCGCCTCGCCCTCCTCGGCACCGCCGGCTTCGCCGCCGTCCTCGCCGTCCTCGCCCGCCTCGCGCGGCAGGCGGCGCGAAACCACCTTGGTGACGCCGTCGCCGCCCATGCTGACGCCGTAGAGCACGTCGGCGGCGTCCATCGTCCTCTTCTGGTGGGTGACGACGACGAACTGGGCGCGGTCGGAGAAGCGGCGGATCAGCTGCAGGAAGCGGTCGATGTTGGCGTCGTCGAGGGCGGCCTCGACCTCGTCGAGGATGTAGAAGGGACAGGGCCGGGCGAGGAAGACGGCGAAGACGAAGGCGATCGCGACCAGCGACTTCTCGCCGCCGGAGAGCAGCGAGAGCTTGCGGGTCGACTTGCCAGCCGGGGTGACCTCGATCTCGACGCCGAGCTCCTCGCGCTCCTCCTCGCCGTCCTCGCCGTCCTCGTCCTCCCCCCCCGCCGGCGACTCCGCCTCGGCGTCGTCGCGCACCGGCCGCAGGCTGACCCGGCGCAGCCTGCCGCGGCCGCCGGGGAAGAGGTGCTCGACCATCTCCTCGAAGTTCCTCGCCGTCGCCTCGAAGGTCTGCTCGAAGGCGCGCTCGATCTCGCGGTCGATGTCGCGGATCAGCGCCTCCAGCTCGCGCATGCCCCGCTCGGTGTCCTCGCGCTGAGCCTGCAGCGACTCGACGTGCTCGCGCGCCTCCTCGTACTCCTGCTCGGCCAGCGGGTTGACCGGGCCGATCTGGGCGCGGCGGCGCTCCAGCCGCTCCAGCCGCCGGTCGATCTCGGCCCGCCCCTCCTCGCCCAGCGCCCGCTCGGCCGGCTCGACCTCCTCGCCGAGCCGGGCGGCGATCGCGGCCAGCTCCTTCGCCGCCTCGGCGCGCCGGTCGCCGAGGTGGGCGGCCTCGACCTCGACCTCGGTGAGGCGGTCCGCGGCCGCGGTCATCTCCGCCTGCAGCTCGGCCTCGCGCCGCGAGCAGGCGCGCATCTCCCCGGCGATCTCGTCGCCGTCGTCCTCACCGCCGACGACGCGCTGCTCGATCCGCTCCACCCTGGCGCGGATCGCCGCCTCGGCGGCGCTCGCCGCCGCGGCGGCGGCGCGCACGTCGTCGAGCAGCTCCTCGCCGGCGGCGAGCCGCGCGCGCAGGCGCTCGCGGTGCCGCTCGCCGAGCAGGCCCTCGGCGCGCCGGGCGTGCCGCGAGGCGCGCTCGGCGCCGCCGCGGATCGCCCCCAGGGCCGCCTCGCGCGCCGCCTCGCCGGCGTCGGCGGCGCGGGCCCGCGCCAGGCCCTCGCCGGCGGCGCCGAGGCCGGCCTCGATCTCGCCCAGCTCCTCCTCCAGCTTGCGCGCCCGCTCGCCGGGAGCGGCGCCCTCGCCGACATCGAGGGTGAGCGGGCCCAGCTCGGCGCGCAGCGCCTCCAGCCCGCCGCTCAGCTCGGCGGCGCGGCCCTCGAGGCCGCTGGCGCGGATCGCCACCCGCTGCTGCTCGCCGCGCAGCTTCGTCAGCACCCCCCAGGCCTGGGTGCGCTCGCGGTCGCGCGCCGCGAAGCGCTCCTCCGCGGCGCGGCGCTTCCCGCTCACCTCGGCGAGCTGCTTCTCCAGCTCCGCCCGCCGCGCCCGCGCCTCGGCGGCCGCCTGCTCGGCCGCCGCCGCCCGGTCGGCGCCGAAGCGCAGCTCCTCGGCGACGAGCTGGCCGCGCAGGCCGAGCTCCTCGCGCTCGATCCGCGCCCCCAGCTCGGCCGCCTGCGCCTGGCGCTTCAGCGGCCGCAGCCGCGCCCGCGCCTCGCGCTCGAGGTCGAGGGCGCGGTCGAGGTTGCCGCGCGCCGCGCGCAGCTTCAGCTCGGCGCGGCGGCGGCGCTTGCGGTGCTTGCCCAGGCCGGCCGCCTCCTCGATCAGCAGGCGGCGCTCGCGCGGCTTGGAGTGGACGATCGACTCGACCCGGCCCTGGCTGATCACCGAATGCATCTCCCGCCCCAGGTTCGTGTCGGAGAGCACCTCGACGACGTCGACGAGCCGGCAGCGGGCGCCGTTGAGGCGGTAGGCGCCCTCGCCGGAGCGGTCGAGCGTGCGCTTGATCGCAATCTCGGACAGCTCGCTGGCGGCACGCCCCGCGGAGTTGTCGATCGTCACCTCGACCTCGGCGGCGCGGCGCTGGCCGATGCCCTTGCCGCCGGCCGAGATCACGTCCTGCATCGAGGCGCCGCGGATCGCGCCCGGGCTCTGCTCGCCGAGCGCCCAGAGCACCGCGTCGGTGATGTTCGACTTGCCCGAGCCGTTGGGGCCGACGATCACGCTGACGCCGGGCGAGAACTCCAGCTTCGCCCGCTCGGGGAACGACTTGAACCCCTTCATCTCGATCGATCTCAGATACATAGCCTCTCGTCCCTCGGCCCTGAAACAGGAAGGCTCGCGTTTGGATCGGACGCGAAGGCCAAGCCGGTTACCCCCCGAGGCGCTTCAGCGCCTGCTCGGCAGCGGCCTGCTCGGCCGCCTTCTTGCTCCGGCCCACGCCCTCCCCGACCCGCTCGGAGTCGACGACCGCCGCGACCTCGAAGCGGGGCTGGTGCGACGGGCCGGATTCGGCGATCACCTCGTAGCTTACGCGCGCGTGGTGGCGCGCGAGCAGCTCCTGGAGGGCGGACTTGAAGTCGATCCGCGTCTCGGCGGCGTGCTCGATCCGCGCCTCGAAGGCGGCCGCGACGGCGGCGGCGGCGCGCTCGAAGCCGAAGGCGACGAAGCAGGCGCCGATCAGCGCCTCGGTCGCCTCCGGCAGCGGCCGCTCGCCGCTGAGCAGCACCCCGGCCGGGATCCCCTCCGAGTCCGGCGGCTCGCCGGCGCGCAGCATCTCCGGCACGCCCAGCTCGCGCCCCACCGCGGCGCAGGCGACGCCGCTGACCGTCTGGTTGTGGATCTTGCTGAGGGCGCCCGCGTCTTCGCCCGGGAAGCGCTCGAGCAGGGCGCGGGCGACGGCGAGCGCGAGCACGCTGTCGCCGAGGTAGGCGAGGCGCTCGTAGGACTCGATCCGGTCGCCGGTCCAGGAGGTGTGGGTGAGCGCCTGGCGGCGCAGCTCCCCCGGCAGGCCGGCGATCAGTTCCGCGAAGGCGGCGACGCTCACAGGCCAACGTCCCCGACGCTCACGCCGGGGCGTGCTCGAGCACGAAATCGACCGCGTCGCCGACCGTGGAGATCTGCGCCGCCTGCTGCTCGGAGACGCCGATCCCGTAGGAGTCCTCGAGCTCCATGACCAGCTCGTAGAGGTCGAGCGAGTCGGCGTCGAGGTCCTCGCGGAAGCGGCTGCCCTCGCCGATCTCGGCGACGTCCAGCTCCAGCTCCTCGGCGAGGTGCTCGCGGACGCGGGTGAGGACCTCCTCGCGGTTCATCGCCGGGGTTCCTATCACGCGCCGTCCCCGTCGTCGCGGGCGGCGGCGAGCGCGCCGCGCCCGGCGCCGCCCTCGCGCAGCAGCGCGGCTGTGCGCGCGACCGCGTCCACCTCGACGCAGCGCCCGGCGAGGCGCACCGCGTTGGCGATCCCCTCCGCCCCCGAGCTGCCGTGGCCGACCACGGCGACGCCGCGCAGGCCGAGCAGGATCGCGCCGCCCGTCGCGTCGGGGTGCAGCTCGCGGCGCAGGCCGCCGAGCGCCGGGCGCATCAGCAGCCCGCCGAGCGCGGCGAGCGGGTTGGAGCGGGCGGCGTCGCGGATCGCCCCGGTGACCGACCTCGCCGTGCCCTCCATCAGCTTCAGGGCGACGTTGCCGGTGAAGCCGTCGGTGACGACGACGTCCGCGGCGCCGGCAGGCAGGTCGCGCCCCTCGACGTTGCCGGCGAACTCGATCCCCGCGGCGCCGGCGAGGAGCCGGTGCGCGGCGGCGACCTCCTCGCGCCCCTTGCCCGCCTCCTCGCCGACCGAGAGCAGGCCGACGCGCGGGCGCTCGAGGCCGAGCACGGCCTCGCCGAAGGCGGCACCGAGGAAGGCGAACTGGACCAGGTGCTGGGCGCGCACCTCGACGTTGGCGCCGACGTCGAGGAAGAGCACCCGCTTCCCCGGCACGGGCAGCTGCACGGCGAGCGCCGGGCGCTGCACCCCCTTGAGGCGGCGCAGGCCGAAGGTCGCCGCCGCCATCGTCGCCCCGGTCGAGCCGGCGCTGGCCAGCGCGTCGGCGCGGCCCTCGGCGACGTCGGCCGCGGCGCGCACGACCGAGGCGCCCCGCTTCGCCCGCACCGCCGCGACGGGCTCCTCCTCGTTGCCGATCCACTCCTCGGCGGGGACGACCTCCACCCCCTCGACCCGGTCGAGGCGAAGCTTCTCCGGCGGGCCGAAGACCCTGATCCGCAGCCCGTCCGCGGCCGCCATCCGGGCGCCGGCGGCGAGCGCGTCGAAGCCCTGCTCGGCGCCGAACCCGTCGAGGGCGACCGTGATGCCGCGCGCGGCGGCCACCGCTACTCCTCCGTGTCGGCGGAGGGAGCCGCGGCGGGCTCGGCGATCGGGTGCTCGATCACCTCGCGCCCGGCGTAGGTGCCGCAGGTCGGGCAGACCCGGTGCGGCAGGCGCGGGCTGTGGCAGCGCGGGCAGCGGTTCAGCCGCGCCTTGCCCGCCTTGTGCTGCGCCCGCCGCTTGTCCCGCCGCGCGCTCGAAGTCCTCTTCTTCGGAACCGCCATGAGCGGAGCATGGTAGCGAGTCATGGGAGGGCTGGGGCACCCCTCCCAAAACACTCCAGCGAGGCTCCTGCCGAGCGTTTTGGGAGGGGTGCCCCAGCCCTCCCAGCCCCCGCCGCCTACTCCCGCTTCAGCTCGTCGAGCTTGGCCCAGCGGGGATCGGGCGTCGCCTCGTGCTCGTGTGCCGCGGGATCGGCGCCGTTGAGGGACTCGCCGCAGACCGGGCAGAGGCCGGCGCAGTCCTCGCGGCAGAGGAACCGCGTGGGGACGGCGAGGACGGCGGCGTCGCGAACCCAGCGACCGAGGTCCAGCTCGTCCTCCTCGACGTACGGGCTGCGCAGCTCCTCGTCCTCGGTCCTCTCCTGGGCGACCTCGCGGGCATCGACCTCCGTCGCCAGCGCAGCCGCGGCCAGGCAGCGCATGCACGGGCCCTCGATGCGCAGGAGGAAGCAAAGGCGGAACGCGTAGCCGCTGCTGTACCGGGAGACGTCGAGATGAACGGGCACCGCGTCCGGCGAGACGGCATAGCGCTGGCCGCCGAGCTCCAGCGGCGGCAGGCTCACGGGCACCTCGAGCCGCCTACCCTCGCCATGGGTGAGCGACAGGCGGGCGAGGTCGATGGTCGTCGCTTGGGCCATGGCTGCTCCTCCGCTTCGGCCGGGCTTACGATGGCTGCCCCGACGAGGTTACGGAATGGACCGATTCGACTGGACACCAGAGGTCTACCTGGAGCGGATCCGCTCGCAGGTGCCGCGCTACGACGAGCTGCAGGAGCGGGCGATCGCCGCGATCCCCTTCCCGCCCCAGCGGGTGCTGGAGCTCGGCATGGGCACCGGCGAAACCACCCGCCGCCTCATCGACGCCTACCCCGACGCCTGGGTCGTCGGCCTCGACTCCAGCCCCGACATGGTCTTCCGCGCCCGCCAGACCTACGACGACGTGCAGCTCGCCCGCATGGAGGACCCCCTCCCCGACGGCCCCTGGGACCTGGTCGTCTCCGTCCTCTCCGTGGGCGACCTCGGCGACGACCAGCTCCAAGCCCTCTGCCGCCGCGTCGAAGAGCAATCCCGCGCCCTCGTCATCGGCGACGCCTTCGACGCCGGCAAGCTCGACAAGCTGGTCGAGTGGACCGCCGGCGAGCTCACCTGGCAAGCCGACGACCTGGCAGTGATCAAAGCCACCTACGAGTAGGCGCGGCGCGAAGGCACCGGCGGAGGCCTACGCCGCCGCGCTACTCCTGCTCTTCGAGCTCGGCGACCGGCTGCTGCTCTTCGTCGCGGCCCGCGAGCCGATCGCGCCCGCGTTGAACGGCCGCGAGGAACTTCTGCAGGTTGACCTCGAGCGTGTTGAGGATCTCGTCGGCGTAGTCCTCGGCGCCGAGCCGGATCTCGCGCTCGCGCGTGCGGGCGTCCTCGACGATCTCGTCGGCGGCCCGCTCGGCCTGCTTGGTGACCTCCTCGTCGGAGATCAGGCGAGCCTGCTGCTCACGCGCCTCGCGGACGACGCGCTCCGCCTCGCGCTTGGCCTCGGCGAGCATCTCCTGGCGCTCCTTGACGATCCAGCGCGCCTGCTTGATCTCCTCGGGGATCGTCGCCCGCATCTGGTCGAGCAGGTCGTAGATCTCCTCGCGGTCGACGCGCACCTGGTCGGTCAGCGGGACCGGCCGCGCGTTGTGGACCACGTCGTCGAGCTTGTCTATGAGAACGAGAACGTCCATCGGCAGGTCGTAAGCCTACGTGTCAGAGCCATCTTCGGCGAAGAAGCGTTTATTTCCTCGACTTTTTGCAAGCTCTCGCCCACACCGCTCCTCTGCGGCAAAGCCTACCTCTCGCCCAGGCGCTGCGTCATCGCCGCCGCCACGGGCCCCGGGACGAGGTCGGAGACGTCGCCGCCGAAGGTCGCCATTTCCTTGACGCCGGTGGAGGAGAGGAAGCTGTACTGGGGCGAGGCGATCATGTAGATGCTCTCGATGCCGGGGTCGAGCTTGCGGTTGAGCTGCGCCATCTCGAACTCGTACTCGAAGTCGGAGATCGCCCGCAGCCCCTTGACGATCGCGGCGGCGCCGAGTTCGCGCGCGAACTCGACCAGCAGGTTGGAGAAGATCCGCGCCTCGACGTTGGGCAGGCTCGCGGTCGCCTCTTCGATCAGGCCCTGGCGCTCCTCGGCCGTGAAGAGCGTCTTGCCCTTGCGCATCGGGTTGTTGACGATGCCGACGACGACGCGCTCGAAGACCTGCGAGCTGCGCGTGATGATGTCGAGGTGGCCGTTGGTGACCGGGTCGTAGCTGCCCGGGCAGACGACGGTGCCGTCGCGCTTGCCGGCCATCAGGCCACCTCGCCGTAGAAGGAGACGTCGGCGGCGCCGTAGCGGCGCTGGCGCAGCCGCGACAGCGACTCGACGCGCAGCGGCCGGCGGGCGCCGCTCTCGACGATTGCCCGCCCCCCCGGCAAGAGAAGGCGGGGTAGACGGGTATCCAGTTCCTGCCCCACGCGCTCGGCGAGTCTATAGGGGGCATCGACGAAGATCAGGTCGAAGCGGGGCGCCTCCGCGTCGGCGGCGCGGGCGACGAGCCAGCGGCGGACGTCGGCCCGCACCAGCTCGACCCGCTCGGCCAGGCCGAGCCGCGCGACGTTGCCGAGCGCCGCGCGGGTGTCGCGGTCGACCAGCGTGGCGCGCGAGGCGCCCCGCGAGAGCGCCTCGATCGCCAGCGCCCCGGTACCGCAGTACAGGTCGAGCACGGCGGCGCCCACCACCCGCTCGCCGAGCACGGAGAAGACCGCCTCCCGCACCCGCTCGGAGCTCGGCCGCACCTTCCACCCCCGCGGCGCCACCAGCCGCCTCCCCCCCAGCTCCCCCGCGATAACCCTCATCGCGCATCTCCCCTCCCCGACGTGCCGGTGGTTGACCGCCCATTTGGGCGGTCAACCACCGGCACGTCGGGAATGGCATGCGGTCGGCGGCGAGGCACGTCAGAGTGGTATCGGGTCGGCGGCGCCGGCGCCGAAGCGGCGGCGGGCGGCCTCCAGGAGGGGGCCGAGCTCGGGGGCGTCGAGGGAGCCATGACGGCGCAGCAGGGCGAGCACCTCGTCGCGGGCGGCGGCGAGCGCCCGCTCGTCCTCGGGCAGCTCGGCGACGGCGAAGCGGGGCAGGCCGTGCTGGCGGGTGCCCAGCACCTCGCCCTCGCCGCGCAGGCGCAGGTCGACCTCGGCCAGCTTGAAGCCGTCGCTCTCGCCCGCCACCGCCTTCAGGCGGCGCCGCGCCAGCTCGCCGGCCGCTTCGGGGAAGAGCAGGCAGCAGGACTCGTGCTCGCCGCGGCCGACCCGGCCGCGCAGCTGGTGCAGCTGCGAGACGCCGTAGCGCTCGGCGCCCTCGATCACCATCGCGGTCGCGTTGGCGACGTCGATGCCGACCTCGATCACCGTCGTCGCGACGAGCACGTCGGTCCTCCCCGCCGCGAACGCCTCCATCGCCGCCGCCTTCTCGGCGGAGCGCATCTGGCCGTGGATGACGCCGACCGCGAAGTCGCGCAGCTCGCCCGCCGCAAGCCGCTCCGCCTCGACCTCCGCCGCCCTGCCCTGCAGCTTCTCGGACTCCTCGACCAGCGGGCAGACCACGTACGCCTGCCGGCCGGCGCGCAGCTGGCCGCGCAGGAACTCGTAGGCGCCGGCCCGCTCGTCCTCCGCGACGATCCGCGTCGCCACCGGCTTGCGGCCGGAGGGCAGCTCGTGCAGCGCCGTCGTGTCGAGATCTCCGTAGGCGGTCAGGGAGAGCGTGCGCGGGATCGGCGTCGCCGTCATGTGCAGCACGTGCGGGGCCATCCCCTCGACGCCCTTGGTGTCGAGGGCGCGGCGCTGGCGCACGCCGAAGCGGTGCTGCTCGTCGACCACGCAGAGCCCGAGCCGGGCGAAGCGCACGTCGGGCTCGATCAGCGCGTGGGTGCCGACGACCAGCCCCAGCTCGCCGCTCGCGAGCCGCTCCAGGTGCTCCTGGCGCCGCGCCGCCTTCGTCGCGCCGGTGAGCAGCGCGAACGGCGTCGCCTCCTCGGCCAGCAGCCGTTCCAGGGTCAGCGCGTGCTGCTCGGCCAGCGTCTCGGTCGGCGCCATCAGCGCCGCCTGGAAGCCCGCTTCCAGCGCCCGCAGCATCGCGTGCACGGCCACCACGGTCTTCCCCGAGCCGACCTCGCCCATCAGCAGCCGCTGCATCGGCTCGCCGGAGTCGAGGTCGGCGTCGATCTCCGCGAACGCCCGGCGCTGGTCGCCCGTCGGCGCAAAGGGCAGCGACTCGACCCATCTGGCCACCTGCTCTCCCGACCCGCCCAGCCGCGGCGCCGGCCGCGCCGTCCGGTGCGAGCGCTTCCGCGTCGCCAGGATCGCCTGGTAGAGGAACAGCTCCTCGAAGCGCAGCCGCTCCCGCGCTTCCTCGGCCTCGTCCAAGCTCTCGGGGAAGTGCGCCGCCCTCACCGCGTCGGCCGCCCCCGCCAGCCCCCTGCGCGCCCGCAGCTCGGCGGGCAGCGGCTCCAGCGCGTTCCCCGCCCAGCGCACCGCCTGCTCCATCCACTGCCTGATCCGCTGCGGCTTGAGCTGCTCGGTCGCCGGATGGACAGGGACGAGCCCCTCGGCCGCGGGCCCTGCCGCCGGGGGTGGAGGGGCGCTGCCGGCGGGGGCGTCCTCGACCCCCCCACCCCCGGCGCCGCCCGCGGAAGGGAGGAGCTCGTACTCCGACACTCGGAAGCCGCGGCTGTCCTTCGAGCCGGTGAGCAGCAGGTGGGTGCCCGGCAGGAGCTTCGAAGCGACCCAGGGCTGGTTGAACCAGGTTGCCCTCAGGGCCCCGGTGTCGTCGCCGACCTTGACCCCGACGACGGTCAGGCCGCGCCGGCGAAACGGGCGCGGCGTGCTGCCAAGCACCTCGACCGCGATCGTCGCCTGCCGCTTCGGCTCCAGGCTCGCGACCGGCACGACCCGGCGGTCGCGGTGGCGGTGCGGGAAGCGCAGGAGCAGGTCCCCGACGGTGGCGATTCCGGCCGCGGCGGCGACCGCGGCGGTCTTGGGGCCGACGCCCTCCAGCGCCTGCGGGGAGACGTCGAGGACGCTCGGTCGCGGCCAGCGCACCGGGGCGTCGCGCAGCTGCGCCTCGGTCAGCTCGGCCCGGCCGGCGAAGCCGCGCACTACTGGGCGGCGAGCAGCCACCACCAGCTCGGCTGGCCGCCCTCGTGGGTCTCGATCTCCACCCCGTCAGGCACGTGGGTGTCGAGCTCGTCCAGGGCGATGGGCGCCTCGGCGCCGGCGATGACGGTGACGATCTCGGCCCCCTCGGCGAGCCGCCGGACGGTCGCCGCGAAGGTCGAGCCGGCGCCGCCCCAGGCGACGATCTCGCCCCCGGCGAAGCCGACCGCGTCGCCCTTGCGGAAGCGGCCCCGGGCGTCGTCGCGGCCGGCCGGCGCGACGCCGCCGCTGGCGATCGAGGCGAGCGCCGGCTCGAGCCTCGTTGCGTTCTCCTCCGCCGAGGCCTCCGGGTCCAGCTCGACCAGCGTCAGCAGGCTTTCCTGCAGCGAGGTCGCCGGGACCACGCGAGCCGGCTTCTCGGAGAGCTTGCAGGCCTCCTCGGCGGCCATCACGACGTTGGAGGAGCCGGGGAAGACGAGCACCTCCTCGGCGGGCACCTCGTGGATGCCGGCGAGCAGCTCGTAGGTCGAGGGGTTGAGGGTCTCGCCGCCGGGGACGACGTGGGCGCCGAGCTCGCCGAAGAGCCGCTCCAGCCCCTCGCCGGCGGCGACCGCGATCGCGCCGGTGCGGCCGTTCAACCGCGCTCGGCGCTCGGCGATCTGCTCGCGCATGTCGGCGACGTCGAGGTTGGTCACCTCGCCGGCGCCCGCGAAGAGCGCCACCGCCGCCTCGGGCTCGTCGGTGTGGACGTGGACCTTCAGCGTCGCCTCGTCGCCGACGACGAGGACCGAGTCGCCGAGCCCCTCCAGCCGGGGCAGGAAGTCGCGTGAGCTGAGCCCGCTGCCGGAGACGATGAAGTTGGTGCAGTAGCGGAAGCGGCTGTCCTCGTGGTGGGGTCGGCTCAGCCGCGGCGCCTCGTGGTGGCCCACCTCGGGCGCCGCCGCGCCGTCGCCGCGCAGGCCGGCGACCACGCCGGCGAGGATCAGCACCAGGCCGTAGCCGCCGGCGTCGACGACGCCGGACTCGCGCAGCACGTCGAGCTGCTCGGGGGTGCGCTCCACCGCCCGCTGGCCGTCCGCCATCGCCCGCTCGAGGATCCCGGCCAGGACCGCGTCCTGCGTCTCGTCGCTCACGCCGCGGTCGAGCCGCTGGCGGTCGGCCTCGAGCCGGGCGAGCTGGCGGGCGACCGAGTGCGCCATCTCGCGGAAGACCGTGAGCATCGTCCCCTCGGCCGGCTCGCGCACCGAGTCATAGGCGGCGTCCGCGGCGCTGGCGAAGGCCGAGGCGACCAGCACCGGGTCGATCAGCTCGCCCGGCCGGCTGGCCAGCTCCTCGGCGGCGCCGCGCACGATCTGGCTGAGGATCACGCCGGAGTTGCCCCGCGCGCCCATCAGCGCCGCCCGGGCCAGCGCCTGCACCAGACGGGTGCGGCCGACCTCGTCAACCTCGAGCCCGTCGAGCCGGTCGAGCTCCTCCATCACCGCCCGCATCGTCATCGCCATGTTGTCGCCGGTGTCGCCGTCGGCGACCGGGAAGACGTTGAGGTCGTTGACCTCCTGGCGGCGCTCATCCAGGTGGGCGTAGGCGGAGCTGACGACGCGCCGGAAGCGCGCGATCGAGGGATCGGGCATCGACTCGAAATCTAGCCGCCGCGCGGACGGACGCAAGTGCATCGAGCTAATCCCCTCGCAGGGGAGGAATTCGATGCAGCTCGGGCTCGACTACGCGCTTCATCCTCGCCCGCTTCCGGGCTCCCGCCCGGATCCCTCAGGCGGCCTTGACGACCTTGTTCGCCTTGAGGCAGCGCGTGCAGACGTAGGCGCGCAGCTTGCGGCCGTTCTCCTGGATCCGCACCTTCTGCAGGTTCGGGTCGAAGCGCCGCTTGGTGGCGACCATCGAGTGGCTGCGCGAGTGCCCGAACGCGGGACCCTTGCCGCAGCTGTGACAGACCTTGGCCATTGGGCCGGGGATGCTACCGCGATCGCGAAGCCCGGGCCTGGCAAGCTCGGCAGCTGGGCGTAGGCCGCCCGCTGGGCAGCTATCCGGTCTCGCTCCTGCCAGTCCGAGCCCGGATCAAGCGCCGCCGACCCGCCAGTCGTAGGGGTTGACCGCTGCTTTGAGCAGCGCCATGCGGGCGACGGTGAGGGCGGCGTTGCGGCCCTGGTCGCGCTTGCCGCCGCCGGCGCGCTCGAGCGCCTGCTCCATCGTGTCGCAGGTGATCACCCCGAAGGCGCAGGGCACGCCGGTCTCCAGCTGCACGTCCTGGATGCCGCGGGCCGCCTCGGCGCAGACGAAGTCGTAGTGGTCGGTCTCGCCGCGGATGACGACGCCGAGGCAGGCGACGCCGGCGCAGCGGCGGCCGGTGGCGTGCAGCTTGGCGGCGAAGGGCAGCTCGTAGGCGCCGGGCACGGAAACCTCGCTGACCGCGGCGGCCGGCACCCCGGCCAGCTCGAAACCTTCGCGGGCGCCGCTCAGCAGCCGCTCCGCCAGGTCCTCGTAGAAGCGCCCGACGCAGACGGCGAACTCGCGCCCGGCCAGCGCCGCCCGCTCCTCCGCCGAGAAGCCCTCCAGGAAGGCGGTCGACTCGGCCACCGCTCAGTCCCCCTCGCCCGCGCCGGCGTCGCGCTCCCCCTCTTCGCGGATCATCTCCTCGTCGAGCGCCAGCCCCTGGTGGTGCAGCGTGTGCCCGAGCTTGTCCCGCTTGGCCCGCAGGTAGGCCTCGTTGTGCGTGTTTGGCGCCGACTCGATCGCGACCTGCTCGCTGACCGAGAGGCCGTATCCCTCGAGGCCGTGGATCTTCTTCGGGTTGTTGGTGAGGATGCGGATGCTGGTCAGGCCGAGGTCGACGAGGATCTGGGCGCCGATCCCGTAGTCGCGCAGGTCGGCGGGCAGGCCCAGCTTGAGGTTGGCCTCGACCGTGTCGGCTCCCTCCTCCTGCAGCTTGTAGGCGCGCAGCTTGTTGAGCAGGCCGATGCCGCGCCCCTCCTGGGAGAGGTAGAGGAGCACACCGCGCCCCTCCTGCTCGATCATCGCCAGAGCGGCGGCGAGCTGCTCGCCGCAGTCGCAGCGCATGCTGTGGAAGACGTCGCCGGTGAGGCACTCGCTGTGCACCCGGACCAGCACGTCCTCGGCGCCGTCGACCTCGCCCTTGACCATCGCCACGTGGTGCTTGTCGTCGACCAGCGAGCGGTAGCCGACCGCGGTGAAGTCGCCGAACTCGGTCGGCAGGGCGGTGGCGACCACGCGCTCGACCAGTCGCTCGGCGCGGCGGCGGTAGGCGATCAGGTCGGCGACGGTGATCATCTTCAGCCCGTGGCGCTCGCAGTAGGGGACCAGGTCCGGGACTCGGGCCATCGTGCCGTCCTCGTTCATCACCTCGCAGATCACCCCGGCCGGGTTGAGGCCGGCGAGCCGGGCCAGGTCGACGGCCGCCTCCGTCTGCCCGGTGCGCTCCAGCACGCCGCCGGGCTTGGCCTTGAGCGGGAAGACGTGGCCGGGCTGGACGAGGTCGCGCGGGCTGGCGCCGGGGTCGACGGCGACCTGGATCGTGCGCGCCCGGTCGGCCGCGGAGATGCCGGTGGTGACGCCCTCGCGGGCCTCGATGGCGACCGTGAAGGCGGTCTGCAGCGGCGTCTCGTTCTTCGCCGCCATCAGGTCCAGGCCCAGCTCGTCGCAGCGCTCCGGGGTCAGCGCCAGGCAGATCAGCCCGCGCGCCTCCTTGGCCATGAAGTTGACTGCCTCCGGGGTGGCGAACTGCGCCGCCATCGTCAGGTCGCCCTCGTTCTCGCGATCCTCGTCGTCGCAGACGACGACCATCCGCCCCTGGCGGATCTCCTCGATCGCCTCCTCGATCGCCGCGAACGGGCTCCCGTCCGCCTCGCGCTCGGCCCGCTCTGTCCTCTGCGACTCGGTCATCTCGCTCACGCCCGCTCCTCTCCGGCGAATGGTCTCATCAATCGCTCCACGTGCTTGGCGATCACGTCACACTCGACGTTGATCCGGTCCCCGGCGGCGAGGCCGCCCAGGTTCGTCCGCTCCAGGGTCTCGGGAGCGAGGGAAACCTCCAGCCAGCCCTCGCCGAGGGCGGCGACGGTGAGGCTGACGCCGCTCAGCGCGAGCGAGCCCTTCTCGACCGCGTAGCGGGCCAGCTCGGGGGCGAGCCGCACGCGCAGGCGGCGCGCGAAGCCGTCCGCCTCGACCGAGAGCACCGCGGCGACGCCGTCGGCGTGTCCCTGCACGAGGTGGCCGCCGAGGCGGTCCGCCGCCCTCACCGCCAGCTCCAGGTTGGCCCTCGCACCCGCCTTCAGCCCCTTCAGCGCCGTCGCCTCCAGGGTCTGGTTCATCGCGTCGGCCTCGAAGCCGTCGGCATCGACGGCGGTCGCCGTCAGGCACACGCCGTCGACCGCAACCGAGTCGCCGTCCGCGATCTCCCTCCCAAGGGAGGTGGAGATCCGCATGCGTGCGCCAGCGGGGCCCGAATCCACCGACTCGACCGTGCCCACGTCCTGGATCAGCCCTGTGAACATCTCACCACTCCTTGAACCGCGCCACGATCAAGGCATCCTCGCCGACAGAATCGACGCTGCGGGACAGGGCGGATAGGCGCTCGGGCCCTGCCCCGGAGGCGGGGGGAGCGCTGGGGGCGGGCCACGGTTCGCCCTCGACCCCCCCCATCCCTGCGCCACCCGCGCGAGGGCCCCGGTCGGGCTCGCCGCCCGCGGTGGCGAGTGGACCCGCGCGCCGAGCCCCCGCGCCGAGCAGCACCGGCGCGACGAAGACCCGCGCCTCGTCGAGCTGGCCGGCGGCCCGGAAGGCGGCGGCGAGGGTCGCCCCTCCCTCCAGGAAGAGGCTGGTGACGCCGCGGCGGCCGAGGTCGCCGAGCGCCGCCTCGACGCCCTCGGCGACGAGGACCTCGGCGCCGGCGTCGCGCAGGGCAGCGGTGCGGGCCGCCTCGGCCCGCGACGAGACGACGACGAGCACCGGCGCCTCCTCCAGCGTGCGCAGCAGCCGCGAATCCAGCGGCAGCCGCGCCCACCGGTCGAAGACCACCCGCAGCGGCTGCCGCACCTCCGCTCCGGTGCGCCTCGCTCCGGTGCGCCTTATGGACCCATTGGGTCCATAAGGCGCACCGGAAGCGGGTTCGGTGGGTTCGGGGCGGGCGGTGAGGAGGGGGTCGTCGGCCAGGGCGGTCTCGATGCCGACGGCGATGGCGTCGGATTCGGCGCGCCAGCGGTGGACGAGGGCGCGGCTGGCCTCGCCGGAGATCCAGGGCGAGTCGCCGGGGGGCGTGGCCGTGCGCCCGTCGAGCGACATCGCCAGCTTCAGCGTGACCAGCGGCAGGCCGGTCCTCGCGTGCTTGCGGAAGGGCTGGTTGAGCAGGCGGGCCGCGGTCGCCTCCTCGCCCGCCGCGAGCTCGACCTCCACGCCGCCGTCGCGGAGGATGCCCGGCCCGCGCCCGGACGCCTTCTCGCTCGGGTCCTCGGAGGCGATCACCACGCGGGCTATCCCCGCCTCGAGGATCGCCTCCGCGCAGGGCGGCTGGCGCCCCGTGTGCGCGCAGGGCTCCAGCGTCACGTACATCGTCGCCCCGGCCGGGTCCTCGCCGCGGCCCCGGCAGTCCTCCAGCGCCGCCCGCTCGGCGTGCGGGCCACCCAGCTCCGCGTGCCAGCCCTCGCCGACGACCTCGCCGCCACGCACCAGCACCGCCCCGACGAGCGGGTTCGGGCTGACCCGCCCCCGGCCGCCCTCCGCCAGCTCCAGCGCCCGCCGGAGGTGCCGCTGATCCGTGCCTGTGAGCTGGGAGTTCATGACATTGACTGACGAGTCAATCAAGGACAGCTTACTCGCCGCGCGCCGAAGCCCCGGATACCCTGACCGCCTCCCCGATGAAGCTCATCGTCCAGATCCCCTGCCTGAACGAGGAGTCGACGCTCGCCGCCACGATCGCCGACGTCCCGCGCAGCATCGACGGCGTCGACGAGGTCGAGCTGCTGGTGATCGACGACGGCTCGACCGACCGCACCGTCGAGGTCGCCCGCGCCCACGGCGTCGAGCACGTCGTCAGGCTGACCAACAACAAGGGCCTGGCGGCGGCCTTCCAGGCCGGCCTGGACGCCAGCCTCAAGCTCGGCGCCGACATCGTCGTCAACACCGACGCGGACAACCAGTACCGCGGCGCCGACATCCCGCGCCTGCTGGCGCCGATCCTCGCCGGCGAGGCCGACATGGTGGTCGGCGACCGCCAGGTGTCGCGGGTCGAGCACTTCTCCGGCGCCAAGAAAGCGCTGCAGAGGCTGGGCAGCCGCGTCGTCAGCCGCCTCGCCGGCCTCGCCATCGCCGACACCACGTCCGGCTTCCGCGCCTACAACCGAGAGGCGGCGCTCGGCCTGCTCGTCGTCGACGACTTCACCTACACGCTGGAGAGCCTGATCCAGGCGGGCAAGATGCTGGTCGCGGTCGACCAGGTCGAGATCGGCACCAACCCGCAGACGCGCGAGTCGCGCCTCTTCGACACGACCGGCGTCTACGTGTGGCGCAACGCGCTCTCGATCATGCGCATCTACGCGCGCTACGAGCCGCTGCGCGTCTTCGTCACCGCCGGCCTGCTCGTCGCCCTCCTCGCCCTCGCCGCCTGGATGCCCTTCCTGCTCGACTGGATCGTCAACGGCGACAGCGCCGGCCACGTCCAGTCGCTGATCCTCGGCGCCGTCCTCTTCATCGCCGCGGTGCAGCTGGTCGCGCTCGGCGTGATCGGCGACCTGCTGGCGGGGCAGCGGGTGATGACGCAGCGCGTCTTCGAGCGCGTGCGCCGGGTCGAGCTGGCCCTCGACGTCCCCCCCTCCCACTACGAGCACAGCGCCGCCAAGCGCTGATGCGACCGCCGCGCCGCGCGGGCTCAGCGACCGCGGAGTACGGGAGGACGGCGGGCTTTTTGGCGATCGGCGTCGGGCTCACCGGGTTGATCACCTACGTCTACTTCTTCGTCGCCTCGCACACGCTCTCCGAGCCCGACTACGGCCAGATCGCGGTGCTCTGGTCGGCGGTCTTCGTCACCATCTCCACCCTCTACCGCCCGGTCGAACAGCTGCTCTCGCGGCACGTCTCCGAACACCTCGCCCGCGGCGAAGCGATCGCCGGCACGACGCGCAGCGCGGCGACGATCCAGCTCGGCCTCGCCCTGATCTTCGCCGTCCTCGCCCTCGTCCTGCGCGGCCCGCTCCAGGACGGGCTGCTGGAGGGCAACGAAGCGCTCTACTGGGTCTACTTCTCGGCCGTCCTCTTCTACGCGGTCAGCTACTTCGCGCGCGGCTTCCTCGCCGGGATCAAGCGCTTCGGCCCCTTCACGGCGCTGATCCTCTCCGAGTCGGTCTTCCGCACCTCCTTCGCGGCGCTCGTCGCGGTCGGCCTGCTCAGCGGCCAGTCCTGGGTGGCGGTCGGGATCGTCGCCGCGCCCTCGCTCTCGCTGCTGGTCGTGCCGCTCGCCTTCGCCCGCCGCGCCCGCCGGGCGCCGCCGCCCGCCGCTCGGGGCTCCTCCGTCTCCGTCGCCCACGGCAGCGGCTTCGCCGCCGCGGTCCTCGTCGTCATGCTCAGCGAACAGGCCTTCCTCAACGCCGGGCCGCTGGTGGTGCGAGCGCTCGTGGACGCCGCCGCCGCCGGCTTCATCTTCAACGTGCTGATGGTGGCGCGGGCGCCGCTGCAGCTCTTCCAGGCCGTCTCGACCAGCATCCTCCCCCACCTGACCGCCCTGCACAGCAGCGAGGACCCCGGCAGCGAGCGCGAGTTCCACCGTTCGGTGCGGGCGGTGCTGCTCGGCGTCGCCGCCTTCACCGCCTTCACCGCGCTCGTCGTCCTCCTCGCCGGGCCGCAGCTGATGCAGCTCGCCTTCAGCGACAAGTTCGAGTACGACCGCGCCGGCCTGCTGCTGGTCACCGCCGGGATGGGCCTCTACCTCTCCTCGGTGACCGTCAACCAGGCCTGCGTCGCGCAGGGGCAGGTGCGGCGCGCCGCCGCCCGCTGGCTGCTCTGCGCCGCGCTCTTCGTCGCCTGGAACTTCGTGCCCCTCGTCGGCGACGAGTTCCGCCGCGTCGAGATCGGCTTCGCGCTCGCCGCCGGCGCCCTGCTCGCCCTGCTCTACCTGATCTACCGCCGCCCGCGCGAGCGGGCCGAGGACGTGCCCGCGCCGGACTCCCCGGAGGAGCTCGAGCTGCGCCTCGCCGCGGTCGACGAGAACGCGTAGGGTCGGCCGGTGGAGGGACACGACGCCGAGCTGATCCTCGTCGCCGGCGCCCTGCTGGCGACCGGCATCGCGGCGGCGCTGGTGGCCGACCGGGTGCGGATCCCGGGCCTGCTGCTCTTCCTCGGGCTGGGCATTGCGCTCGGCTCCGAAGGGATCGGCGGGATCGAGTTCGACGACGCCTCGCTGGCCCAGACGGCGGGCACGATCGGCCTCGTGCTGATCCTCTTCGAGGGCGGCCTGACCGCGGGCTGGCGCGAGATCCGGCCGGTGCTGGGAACGGCGATCAGCCTCGCCACCGCCGGCACCTTCCTGACCGCGATGGTGACCGGCGCGGCGGCGATCTGGATCTTCGACCTCGGCACCCTCGAGGGGCTGATCCTCGGCGCCGCGGTGGCGGCCACCGACTCGGCGGCGATCTTCGCCGTGCTGCGCGGCTCGCGGCTCGAGCGGCGCCTCGCCCGCACGCTCGAGGGGGAGTCCGGGATGAACGACCCGGTGGCGCTGCTGCTCGTCATCGGCTTCGGCGAATGGATCGCCGACCCCGCCTACGGGGGCGCCGAGATGGCGCTCGACTTCGTCGTCAAACTCGGCCTCGGCGCCGCCCTCGGCATCGCCGCGGGACTCGCCGCGCGGCGCATGATCGAGGCCGTCGAGCTGCCCACCCAGGGCCTCTACCCGGTGGCGACGCTGGCCACGGCGGCGATCTCCTACGGCGTCGCCGAGGTTGCCGGCGGCTCGGGCTTCCTCGCCGTCTACGTCGCCGCGCTTGTGCTCGGCACCGGCTCGATGCCGGCGCGCAGCACCGTCGTCTCCTTCCACCAGGGGCTCAGCTGGCTTACCCAGATCGGCCTCTTCTTCCTGCTCGGCCTGCTCGTCTTCCCCAGTCAGCTCTGGGGGATCGCCGGCGAGGGCCTGCTGCTCTCCGCGCTGCTGATCCTCGTCGCCCGGCCGCTGGCGACGATGCTGGTGACGCTGCCGATCCAGCTCAACCTGCGCGAGAAGACGATGCTGAGCTGGGCCGGCCTGCGCGGCGCGATCCCGATCTGGCTGGCCACCTTCCCCGTCGTCGCCGGCGTCGCCGAGGCGGACCTGATCTTCAACGCCGTCTTCTTCGTCGTCGTCACCTCGACCCTGGTGCAGGGCGCGACGATCGAGCCGCTCGCCCGCCGCCTGCGCCTCACCACAACCGAGCCGGCCCTGCCCCAGCCGGTGGCCGACGTCGGCATGGTGCGGCGGCTCGGCGGCGAGCTGATCTCCTGGCGCGTCCGCGAGGACGACGCCGCGGCGGGGCTGATGGTCAAGGAGCTGGGCCTGCCGCGCGAGGCGCTCGTCCACCTGATCGTCCGCGACGCGCGGGCGATCGCGCCGCGCGGCTCGACCCGCGTCGAGGCGGGCGACGAGCTGCACCTGGTGGTCCAGGAGCTGCAGCGCCAGGAGGTCGAGGAGCTGACCCGGCTCTGGCGCGAGGGCCCGCTGGGCTCGGCGGCGCCGCTGCGCCTGCCGCCGCGCGGCTCCCCCCAGATCTTCTCCGTCCGGCCCGGCCGCACCCTGGACGGCGACCCGGCCCGGCCCGAGCGGGTGGACGGGATCGAGGTGCGGGCACGGCTGCGCTCGCGCCGCGACCAGCCGGGCGCGCTCGTCGCGCTCGTCGACGGCCGCTTCGCCGTCACCTCGGCCAGCCACGTCGCCGTCGGCGGTCGCCGCCAGCTCGCCGAGTGGTGCTCGCGACGCACCATCCGCAGCGAGATAGACGAGACGGAGCGATCCTGGTGGCAGGAGGCGATCGGCGTCCTCCTCGCGGGCGGCTGACCCGGCGTCGGTCGCGCGTCAGACGGCGCTCGCCGCGGCGACGACCTCGGCGTAGGCCGCGGCCGGGTCCGCGGCGCCGAAGACGGCCGAGCCGGCGACGAAGAGCGAAGCGCCCGCGGCGGCGGCGGAGCCGGCGGTGGCGGCGTTGATACCGCCGTCGACCTCGATCGTCGCCTCGCCGGCGAGCGGGCGCAGCCGCTCGAGCTTGTCCAGGGAGGCGGGGATGAAGTCCTGACCGCCCCAGCCGGGGTTGATCGTCATGCAGAGGACGAGATCGGCGAAGCCGCGCAGCTCGCGAACCGCCTCGACCGGCGTGGCGGGGTTGATCGCGACGCCGGCCAGGCAGCCCAGCTCGCGGATCGAGTGCAGGACGCGGTTGGCGTGGGCGGTCGCCTCGGCGTGGACGGTGATCGAGTCGGCTCCCGCCCTGGCGAAGTCCTCGACCTGGCGGTCGGGCCGCTCGATCATCAGGTGGACGTCGAGGACCGCGCCGGCCGCGTGGACCCGGTCGGCGATCGAGCCGGCGACGAGTGGCCCGATCGTGATCGGCGGCACGAAATGGCCGTCCATCACGTCGAAGTGGATCACCCGCGCCCCGGCCGCCAGCACCTCGTCGAGCTGCTCCCCCAGCCGCGCGAAGTCGGCCGAGAGGATCGACGGCGCCACCCGCGGCGCGTCGACGATCTCCTTCATCCGCTCGCTCATACCGGCGCGAGCATCGAGTCGCCGCAGAGCTGGCAGGTCATGTCCTCGGTGGCGCTCATGCGGGCGATCGTCTGGTGCTCGCCGCAGTTGGGGCACTGCGAGACGAGCTCGTAGCGGCGCAGACAGTACACGCAACGGAGGCGGCCGGGGAGCTGCGTCGGGCGCAGCCAGGGCTCGTCGCATCCCGGACAGGAGGCCCTGTGCTTCACCGCGCGCTCTCCGCTCTCGCCGTCTCGCCCACGCTTGCATCATCGCGCCTCAGGCGGCAGACGAAGAACCCGGTGGTGCCGTCGCGGTCGGGGCGGAGCTGCCAGCGCTCGCCTTGCGGCGCCCGCTCCTCGTTCTCGCGCCGGCTGATCGTGCAGGTCGCGTAGACGAGCGTGCCGCCCGGTCGAAGGGCTTCCCGGGCCCGCTCCAGCAGCCGCTCCTGCACCCCGGCGAGCCGCTCGATCGTCGCCGGCGACTTGCGCCAGCGGGCGTCCGGGCGGGACGCGAGCGCGCCGAGGTCCGAGCAGGGCGCGTCGAGCAGGACCCGGTCGAAGGAGCCGATCGCGGCGACGGGACCGCTGCCGTCGACCTCGATCGCGGTGACGCTGCGCAGCCCCAGGCGGCGCGCCTGCGCGGCGACCTCGGCCGCCCGGTCGGGGTCGCTCTCGACGGAGATCACCTCGCCGCGGTCGCCCATGCGCTCGGCGATCTGCCCCGTCTTGATCCCCGGCCCGGCGCAGAGGTCGAGCACCTGCTCGCCGGGCCGCGGGCCGAGCGCCGCGACGACCGCCGCGGAGCCGCGGCTCTGCGGCGTCAGCTCCCCCGCCTCCACCAGCGCCGGCACGACCTCCCCCGTCCGCCCCTCCACCACCACCATCTCCGGCAGCTCGAACCGCCCCAACTCGCTTCCGGTGCGCTTTTTGGACCCGTCGGGTCCAAAAAGCGCACCGGAAGCGGTGGGACGGACGATGCTCGCCGGGCGGGCGTCGACGCCGGCGTCGCGCAGGCGCGCCAGGATCGACTCGCGGTCCGTGCGCAGGATGTTGACGCGAAAGGCCGTCTCCGGCGGCTCGTTGCAGGCGGCGAGCAGCGAGCGGGCCTCGTCGGGGCCGAGCTCCCGCCACCACATCTGCGCCAGCCAGAGCGGCGCCGAGTGGGCGACCGCCGCCGCCTCGGGCGTCGAGTCCTCGCCGAGCAGCGCCTCGCGCAGAGCGTCGCGCTCGCGCGCCGCGCGGCGCATGACGGCGTTGGCGAACCCCGCCGCGTGGGCGGCGCCGGCCTGCTTGACGAGCTCGACCGCCTGGTCGACCGCGGCGTGGTCGGGTGTGGCGTCGGCGAAGAGCAGCTCGTAGAGCCCGAGGCGGAGCGCAGCGCGCACCGGCGGGTCGAGGCGGCGCACCGGGCGCTCGGCGAGCCGCTCGAGCGCCGCGTCGGCGGTGCCGCGGCGCTGCACGGCGCCGAAGGCAAGGCGCTGCGCCTGGGCGCGCTCGCGCCCGGCGAGGCCCGCGGCGTCGGCGGCGGCGCGGAAGTGGCGCTCGGTATGAGCGTCGTCCTCGAAGGTCGCCCGGATCGTCTCGAAGGCGAGCCGCCGCGCCGGTGCGATCGCCGCGCTCACAGCCGCGGCAGCGGGTGGCCGCGCAGGTAGGCGTCGGCGGCCATCGGCTTGCCGCCGGGCGGCTGCACCACCTCCAGCCGCAGCGCCCCGCGCCCGCAGCCGAGCAGCAGCGCCCCCCACTCCGCCCGCATCGCGCCCGCCCGGACCGCGACCTCGACCGGGCGGGCGCGGCGCACGCCGAGGCGCTCGTCGCCGTCGGTCTCCAGGTAGGCGCCGACGTGCGGCGTCAGGGCGCGCACCCTGCGCGCCAGCTCCTCGGCGGGGCGCGAAGGGTCGAGGCGGCGCTCGCCCGGCTCGATCTTCTCCGCGTAGGTGACCTCCTCGTCGTCCTGCTCGGCAAGCTCGAGCCGGCCTTCGGCGAGCAGGTCGAAGGCGCGCACAAGCATCGTCCCGCCCAGCGCCGCCAGCTTGCCGGAGAGCGTCTCGAAGTCGTCCTCGAGGCCGACGGCGATCTCCTCGCGCAGGGCCACCGGGCCGGAGTCGAGGCCCGCGGTCACCTTCATCACGCTGACGCCGGTGCGCTCGTCGCCGGCCATGATCGCGCGCTCGACCGGCGCCGCGCCGCGCCAGCGCGGCAGCAGCGAGGGATGGACGTTGAGCAGCGGCCACTCCGAGAGCAGCGGCTCGCGGATCAGCTGGCCGAAGGCGCAGACGCCGAGCGCCTCCGGCGCCGCGGCGCGGATCCGCTCCCGCACCTCGTCCGTGTTGACGTCCTCGGCCTGGAGCAGCTCGATGCCCAGCTCCCGCGCCGCCTCGGCGGCGGGCGGCGGCTGGGTGCGGCGCCCGCGCCCGCGCGGGCGGTCGGGCGGGGTGAGGACGAGCAGCGGACGGTGCGCCGACTCGGCGAGGCGGCGCAGCACCACCGCCGCGAACTCCGAGGTGCCCAGGTAGAGGGTCCTCACGCGGTGTGCTTCGGCTCGCGACGCTCGCCGGTGTCCTCGCCGGGCTCCTCGGCGAGCGGCGGGCTGTAGGTGCCGCCCTCGCGCAGCGCCCGCAGGGCGCCCTTGCGCTGGTCGCGTGGGGCGCGATCGAGGATGAGGACGCCGTCGAGGTGGTCGATCTCGTGCTGGAGGACGCGGGCCTCCAGGCCGGACGCCTCGACCCACACCGGCTGGCCGTCGACGTCGCGCCCGGCGATGCGGGCGTGCAGGGGCCGCTCGACGTCCATCGACACCCCCGGCAGGCTGAGGCAGCCCTCCTCGGCGACGACGGCCTCCCCGGAGAGCCACTCGACCTCCGGGTTGACCAGCGCCGTCGGCTCGCTGTCGGGCCCGGCCTGGAAGACGAGCAGGCGGCGCAGCAGACCCAGCTGGGTCGCCGCCAGGCCGACCCCCATCCCGTCGCGCATGATGCCGACCATGCGCTCGACCTCGGCGCGCAGCTCGAGGCCGAACTCGCTCACCGGCGAGGCTCTGCTCTTCAGCACCGGGTCGCCGAACTTGACCACCCGCGCCAGGGCGGCCTCGCGCCGCTCCAGCAGCTCCGCTTCGAGCGCCTCGCGCTCGCTCGCCTCGACGTCGATGTCGGTCCGCTCGCCCACAGATCGATTCTATGGACCGCCCGCGACCGGACGTGCCGGTGATTGACCGTCCACATGGGTGGTCAATCACCGGCACGTCCGGTGACGGAGGATCGAGGGCGTGGCTACTGGGGATCGACGTCGACGGAGAGGGCGACGTCGCGCAGGGCGCCCTCGGCGGCGAGGCGCTCGACCGCGGCGCGGGCGGCGGCGACCGTGCCCTCGCGGTCGTCGGCCTTGAGCAGCAGGCGGCGGCGATGGCGGTTGCGGACGCGGAACATCGGCGCCGGGCCGAGCAGGTCGGTGCCGGGCGGCAGCGCGCCGGCCAGCGCCGCCGCCAGCGCCGCGGCCGCCCGGTCGAGCGGCGCCTCGCTCTCCGCCCTGAGGACGATCCGCAGCAGGTGCGAGTAGGGCGGGTAGCGCAGCGCCTCGCGCCGGGCGAGCTCCTCGCCGAGGAAGGCGCCGGCGTCGTGGGCGGCGGCGTGAACGATGCTCGGGGCCCCCGGGGCAAGCGTCTGGGCGATCACCTCTCCCCCGGCCCCGCCGCGGCCGCTGCGCCCGGCCACCTGGGCGACCAGGGCGAAGGTCCGCTCGGCGGCGCGGAAGTCGGGGAAGCGCAGCGTCGCGTCGGCGTCGAGGATCGCGCTCAGCGTCACCTCGGGGAAGTCGTGGCCCTTGGCGACCATCTGGGTGCCGACGAGGACGCCGCTGGGCGCCGCCGCGAAGGCGGCGAGGATGCGGCCGTGGGCGCCCCGCCCGGCGGCGGTGTCGGCGTCGAGCCGGAAGACCGGCATCGGCGCCAGGCGCTCGGCGAGCAGCGCCTCGACCTGCTCGGTGCCGGCGCCGGCGCGCGCGAGCGTGGTCGAGCCGCACTCGCCGCAGGCGCGCGGCAGCGGCGCGGCGTGGGCGCAGTGGTGGCAGACGAGCCGGCCGCTGTGGCGGTGGACGATCAGCGAGACGTCGCAGTTGGGGCAGCTCCAGTGGTGCCCGCAGGAGCGGCAGGTGAGCCAGGGGGCGAAGCCGCGCCGGTTGATCATCACGATCGCCTTCGCCCCCTCGCCGCGCACGCCCTCCAGCGCCGCCCAGGTGTCGGGATGCAGGGGCCCGGAGCGGGGATCGCCGTCGCGCATGTCGAGCACCCGGACCGGCGGCAGCGCCCGCCCGTCGACGCGCCGCGGCAGCTCCAGCCGCGGCAGCGCCAGCCAGGACTCCGGCCGCGGCGTGGCGGTGCCGGCGACGAGCACGGCGCCGGCCTCGGCAGCGCGGCGGCGGGCCACGGCGCGCGCGTCGTAGCGGGGGTCGGACTCCTGCTTGTAGGAGGCGTCGTGCTCCTCGTCGATCACGACCAGGCCCAGGTCGCGCAGCGGCGCGAAGACCGCCGAGCGGGGGCCGACGCAGACGCTCGCCTCGCCGCTGCGCAGCCGTCGCCACTCCTCGAAGCGCTCAGCCTCCGTCAGCGCCGAGTGCAGGACGGCGAAGCGATCGCCCAGCCGCGCTCGGAAGCGCGTCACCGCCTGCGGCGCCAGGCCGATCTCGGGCACCAGCACGATCGCGCCCCGACCCCGCGTCAGAGCCGCCTCGACGGCGGCGAGGTAGACCTCGGTCTTGCCCGAGCCGGTCACCCCGTGCAGGAGCAGCTCGCGGGGGGCGCCCGCCTCGCCGTCGAGGGCGGCGACGATCCGCCCCGTCGCCGCCTCCTGCTCGGCGAGCAGCGGCGGCGCCACGGCGGCGGCGGCGCCCACCTCGCCATGCTCGAGCGGCGGCCGGGCGCGGCGCTTGCGCACCTCGACCCCGGGGGGCAGGACCAGCCGCAGGCCCCGCGCCGGCGTCGAGCAGTACTCGCGCGCGACCCAGAGGCCGAGCCGGACCAGCTCGGCGGGCGCGCCCGCCTCGAGCGCCTCGAGCGGCTCGACGAGGCGCTCCGGCGGCAGCTCGGAGGCCTCGGCCAGCTCGACGACGACGCCGAGCACGCGCTGGCGGCCGAAGGGCACGCGGACGACGCTGCCCACCTCGAGCCCCGCCATCTCCTCGGGCAGGCGGTAGTCGAAGGGCCCGCGCAGGGCACGGGCGGTGGTGAGCGGCTCGACCCTCGCTATCGACACGCGAGCCACGCTATGGAGAGGCGCGGACGGCCAGGGTATGCTCGGGCCGATGGGCCTCAACCTCAGCCCGGGAGAGCGGGTGATCTTCCAGGGCCACCCCTCCTGGCGGGCGATCCTCGGCTTCTACCTGAAGGGGATCCTGGTCGCGGCGCTGGCCGGCGTCGTCGTCAAGCTCTTCGGCGCCGGCGGCGGCACCGTCTTCCTCGTCGTCCTCGCCATCGTCGGCGTCACCGTCCTGGCCGGCTTCGTCAAGCGGGTCGCGACGACCTACACGATCACCGACCGCCGCCTCAACATCCGCCGCGGCATCGTCTCCCGCGAGGTCCAGGAGACGCGCCTGGAGCGGGTCCAGAACGTCAACTACAAGCAGTCCGTCTACCAGCGCCTGATGCAGATCGGCGACGTCGACTTCGACACCGCCGCCGGCGACGACTACAACTTCATCTTCACCGGCGTCGCCGACCCCGGCGATGTGGTCCACCGAGTGGACCAGGCGACCGGGGCAGGCGCAGCAGGGTCGCACGGCCTGGGCGAGTCTCAGCCTCCTGCTTGATTCCGAGCGGGGAGGGGCGGTGCCTCCTCCCGGGAATTGATGTCGCACGCGCGCGCTTCGCGTGCGCTTAGCTCCGAATGAAGAGCGCGGCTACGCCGCGCAGAACCGGATCGCATAGGCCGCTTCGCGACATTCCCGGGAGGAGGCACCGCCCTCCCCGCTCAGCACACCCCAAGCTCGAAGCGCCAGATCTCAGAGGCCTCAATCAAGCTTCCAACGAAGCCGCTCCTCGGCTCAATTCAGCTTTGAGCTACCGCAACGGATGCGTAACGCAGCTCAGAGCCGTCGAGAGCGACTTGGTCGGTCTCCAGGCGAATGTGGCCGAAGGCCGCCTATGCAATCCGGTGCTTGCGCGGCGTCAGCCGCGCTCCTTCTTCGGAGCTAGCGCGCGAAGCGCGCGTGCGACATCAATTCGACTGGAGACCGGCCAAGTCGCTCCCCCGCTGGTTGCTTTACGCAGGAGCCGCTTCGAGACCCGCGGCCGCCTTGAGCGCCTCGGCGCGGTCGGTGCGCTCCCAGGTGAAGGCGTCGCCCGCGCGGCCGAAGTGGCCGTAGGCGGCCGTCTGGCGGAAGATCGGGCGGTGCAAGTCGAGGTAGCGGCGGAAGGCGCCGGGGCGGAGGTCGAACTCGGCTTCGACCAGCTCGGAGATGCGGGCGTCGGGGAGCTTGCCGGTGCCGAAGGTCTCGACCATCAGCGAGATCGGGCGGGCGACGCCGATCGCGTAGGCGACCTGGACCTCGCAGCGCTGCGCGAGGCCGGCGGCGACGACGTTCTTGGCGACGTGGCGCGAGGCGTAAGCAGCCGAGCGGTCGACCTTGGAGGGGTCCTTGCCGGAGAAGGCGCCGCCGCCGTGGCGGGCCATGCCGCCGTAGGTGTCGACGATGATCTTGCGGCCGGTGAGGCCGGCGTCGCCGACCGGGCCGCCGATCACGAACTTGCCGGTCGGGTTGACGAGGAAGTGCCGGCGCAGCTCGGCCTCGTCGTAGAGGCCGGCGGCCTCGGCGCCGAGCACCGGCAGCACGACGTGCTCCCAAAGGTCGGGCTTGATCTTCGACTCGGACTCGACCTCCGGGGCGTGCTGGGTCGAGATCAGCAGCTTCTCGACCGCGACCGGCCGGCCGTCGGCGTAGCGCACCGTGACCTGCGTCTTGCCGTCCGGGCCGAGGTAGTCGAGGGTGCCGTCCTTGCGCACCGCGGCGAGCCGCTCGGCGAGCCGGTGGGCGAGGTGGATCGGCATCGGCATCAGCACCTCGGTCTCGTCGGTGGCGTAGCCGAACATCATCCCCTGGTCGCCCGCGCCGGCGACGAGCAGCTCGTCCTCCACGGAGGGCTCGGTGCGCGTCTCGTAGGCCGCGTCGACGCCCTGGGCGATGTCGGGCGACTGCTTGTCGAGCGAGACGAGGACCGAGATGTGGTCGCAGTTGTAGCCGTAGTCGCCGTGGTCGTAGCCGATCTCGCGGATCGTCTCGCGGACCAGCTCGGGCACGTCGAGGTGGACGTCGGTGGAGATCTCCCCCGAAACCACCGCCATGCCGGTGTTGACCAGGGTCTCGCAGGCGACGCGGCCCTCGGGGTCCGCCGCCATCACCGCGTCGAGCACGGTGTCGGAGATCTGGTCGCAGACCTTGTCGGGGTGCCCCTCGGTGACGGACTCGGACGTGAAGAGGTACTCGCCCTCGGCGAGCGGCTGGGTATCGGTCATGTGCCGAAGCCTAGCGACGCTTCCCCGAGTGCGGCTTGAACTCGATCAGCAAGGGAATCCCCTCGAGGCCGTAGGCCTCGCGCAGGCGATTCTCCAGGTGGAAGGCCCAGTCGCGGGCGATCAGCCGGCGGTCGTTGACCTGGATCGCGATGCGGGGCGGGCGCTCGCCGACCTGAGCGGCGTAGTAGAGGCGCAGGCGGCGGCCGCGCCGGGCAGGCGGCGGCGTCCTGGCGACGACGTCGGCGACGAAGCGGTTCAGCTCCGGCGTCGGGATCCGCTCCGCCGCCCGGTCGGCCAGCTCCAGCGCCTTGGGCAGCAGGTTGGCGACGTTGCGCCCGCGGGTCGCCGAGCAGGTGACCACCGCCGGGCGCAGGCGCAGCTTGCGCCCGGCCCGGGCGCGCGCGTCGTCGACGTCGGTGCGGGTGACGTCCCACTTGTTGAGGGCGAGCAGGGTCGCGCAGCCCGCCCGCATCGCCAGCTCGGCGATGCGCAGGTCCTCGGCGGTGATCCCCTCCGAGGCGTCGCAGACGACCAGCGCCACGTCGGCCCGCTCGACGGCGTGCTCGGAGCGCAGCTGCGCGTAGTAGTCGACGCTGCCGGCGACCTTGGCGCGGCGCCGCAGCCCCGCCGTGTCGACGAGCACGACGCGGCGCCCGTCCACCTCCAGCTCGGTGTCGATCGAGTCGCGCGTCGTCCCCGCGGTGGGCGAGACGATCGTGCGCTCGGCGCCGAGGAAGGCGTTGACCAGCGAGGACTTGCCGGCGTTGGGCCGGCCGATCACGGCGACCCGGACGGCGTCGCCGGGCTCGGCCGCGGCGGCCACCTCGCCGAGCTCCGCGACGACCCGGTCGAGCAGGTCGCCGCTGCCCAGCCCGTGCGTGGCGGAGAGCGGCTGCGGCTCGCCGAGGCCGAGGCCGTGCAGCTCGGCGGTCAGGTGCTCGTCCTCGGACCGGTCGACCTTGTTGGCGACGACGAGCACCGGCACCGGGGCGGCGCGCAGCGTCTTCGCCAGCTCGGCGTCGCCGGCGCGCACGCCCGCCCTCGCGTCGAGGACGAAGAGCACCAGGTCTGCTTCGGCGATCCCCATGCGCGCCTGGCGCTGCACGTCGCGGGCCAGCTCGGAGGGGTCCTCGAGGTCGATGCCGCCCGTGTCGAGCAGCTCGAAGGCGACGCCGTTCCACTCGCAGCGCACCCGCTTGCGATCGCGCGTCACCCCCGGCTCGGCGTGCGTCACCGCCTCCCGCCCCCCGGCCAGCCGGTTGACCAGCGTGCTCTTGCCGACGTTGGGGAAGCCGACCACGGCGACCGTCGGCAAGCTCATGCCAGGCCCCGCCGGCGGGCGAGGGCGGCGATCCGCTCGACGACCTCCTCCAGCGCGAGGTCGGTGGTGTCGAGCTCGACGGCGTCGGGGGCGGGACGGAGGGCGCTGTGCTCGCGGCCCTCGTCGCGGGCGTCGCGCTCGCGCTGGGCGGCGAGCACGGCGGCAGGGTCCTCGCCGGTCTGGGCGGCGCGGCGGCGCGCCCGCTCCTCCGGCGAGGCCGTCAGGAAGACCTTCAGCGGCGAGCCGGGGCTGACCACGGTGCCGATGTCCCGGCCCTCGGCGACGTAGCGGCCGGCGGCGATCAGGCGGCGCTGGCCGGCGACCATAGCCTCGCGCACCCCCGGGTGGACGGAGACCCGCGAGGCCGCCTCGGTGACGCGCGGGGCGCGGATCGCGGCACCGACGTCGGTGCCGTCCAGCTCAACCCGCTCGCCGCGCAGGTCGATCTCCACCGACCCGGCCAGGCGCCCGGTCGCGACGGCGTCCCCGAGGTCGACCCCCCGCTCCAGCGCGGCCAGCGCCACGCACCGGTACATCGCCCCCGAGTCGAGGTAGGTGAAGCCGAGCCGCTCGGCGACGGCGCGCGCGACCGTGGACTTGCCGGCGCCGGCGGGGCCGTCGATCGCGATCACCATGCGCGCAGGGTATGGAGGGCGGGACCTCAGCCGCCGCCAGGCAGCAGCGAGGCGAGGTCGGCCTCGAAGGCCGGGTAGCTGACCGCGGCGGCGTCCATCCCTTCGACCGCGGCGCCCTCCCGCGAGGCGAGGCCGGCGACGGCGCCGAGCATCGCGATCCGGTGGTCGCCGTGGGAGCGCACCGTGCCGCCGCGCAGGCCGCCCGCGCCGGCGATCCGCATGCCGTCCTCGCGGGCCTCGACCGCGGCGCCGAGCGCGGTCAGCGCCGCGCAGGTCGTCTCGACCCGGTCGGACTCCTTGCGGCGCAGCTCGGCGGCGTCGCCGATCGTCGTCTCACCCTCCGCGAAGCAGGCGGCGAGGGCGATCAGGGGCAGCTCGTCGATCGCCAGCGGCACCTCCTCGCCGCCGACCTCGACCCCGCGCAGCGCCGAGGCGCGGGCGCGCATCGTGCCGATCGGCTCGGCGCCGCGCTTGCCGACCGGCTCGACCTCGATCTCGGCCCCCATCCGGGCCAGCACGCGCAGCAGCCCGATCCGGGTCGGGTTCGTGCCGACGCCCTCCAGGACGATCTCGCTGCCCGGCACGAGCAGCGCCGCGACGAGGAAGAAGGCGGCCGAGGAGAAATCGGCGGGAACGGTGAGCTCGCCCAGCTCCAGGCGCTTGGCCGGGCGCACCGAGACGCCGCCGCCGAGCCAGGCGATGCGGGCGCCGGCGGCGGCGAGCATGCGCTCGGTGTGGTCGCGGCTGCGCAGCGGCTCGCCGACCCAGCTCGGCCGGTCGGCGAGCAGGCCGGCGAAGAGCAGGCAGGACTTGACCTGGGCGCTGGCGACGGGCAGCTCGTACTCGATCCCCTCCAGGGCGGACCCCTCGATCTCCAGCGGCGGCAGGCGGCCCTCGCGGCACCTCACCTCGGCGCCCATGCGACGCAGCGGCTCGGCGATCCGGTCGACCGGCCGGCGGCGGATCGACTCGTCGCCGTCGAGCGTCCAGGAGCCGGCCTCCTGCCCCGCCAGCCAGCCGGGGAGCAGGCGCAGCAGCGTGCCGGCGTTGCCGACGTCGACGCGGGCGGGCTGGGCGCCGCGCAGGCCGACGCCGCGCACCTGGACGGCGGGCGCGATCGGCCCCGTGCCGGCGCCCTCCACCTCGGCGCCGAGCGCCTCGACCGCGGCGAGCGTGGCGCGCGTGTCGGCCGAGTCGAGGTAGTTCTCGATCGTCGTCGTGCCCTCGCCCATCGCCGCGATCAGCGCCGCGCGGTGGGAGATCGACTTGTCGGCCGGCGGGCGCAGGGCGCCGCGCAGCGCTCCAGCCGGCTCGAAGCGGGTCGCCATCGCCTCCAATTCTTACTCGCCGTCGCCGACGGCGCTGGCCGTGTGGCCCAGCTCGCGCACCAGGGCCAGCGCGCGCGCGGCCTGCTCCTCGCCGGCGACCCAGAGCGAGACCGCCCCCGAGGTCATGTCGGGAGCCGGGTAGAGCGCCATGTCCTCGATGTTGACGCCGGCCTCGCCGAGCGCCAGCGCCAGCTCGGCGATCGTGCCGGGGCGGTTGGCGACGACGACGCGCAGCTCGCGCAGCTCGCCGCCGGCGAGGCCCGCCTCGAGCAGTGCCCGGCGGTCGGCGCCCGCGGCGGCGTGCCAGGCGCCGACGGCCTCGCGGTCGCCGGCCCGGATCAGCCCGGCGGCGTCGCTGAGCCGCGCCGCGACCGCCTCGACGGCCGCCGCGACCGCCTCGCGGTTGCTGGCGAAGATGTCCCCCCAGATCGCCGGGTTGGCGCCGGCGACACGGGTCGTGTCGCGGAAGCTGGGGCCGACCTCGGGCATCCGCTCGGAGTCGCGGGACAGCTCCTCGGCGGCCTGCCCGGCGAGCACGTTGGCGACGACGTGGGGCAGGTGGCTGACCGTCGCCATCAGGCGGTCGTGCTTGGCGGCCTCGATCGCCTGCACGCGCGCGCCGAGCCCGGCCACCGTGCGCTGCAGGCGGTCGTAGAGGAGGCCGCTGGAGCGCTCGCTTTTCGGCGTCAGGTACCAGCGCGCCCCCTCGAAGAGGTCGGCGCGGGCGTTCTCCACCCCCGAGGTCTCCGCCCCGGCGAGCGGGTGGCCGCCGATGAAGCGCTCGTCGGCGCCGAGCGCGGCGACGATGTCGCGCTTGGTCGAGCCCACGTCGGTGACCACCGTGCCGGGCCCGCTCGCCTCCAGGGCGCTGGCGGCGAGGCCGGTCAGGCCCGCCACCGGAGCGGCGCAGAAGACGACCTCGGCGCCCGCGCAGGCCTCGGCCACCGAGCCGGCGGCCGAGTCGACCGCGCCGGCCTCGACGGCGCGGCCGGCGGTCCCCGCGTCGGGGTCGAAGCCGACCACCTCGCACTCCAGGCGGCGCCGCGCCGCGAGCCCGATCGAGCCGCCGATCAGGCCGACGCCGAGCACCGCGATCCGCATCAGCCGCGCCGCGCCTCGATCGCCGCCGCGAACTGCTCGAGCGTCGAGACGGTGGCCTCCCAGTCCATGCAGGGGTCGGTGATCGACTGGCCGTAGACGAGCTCCTTGCCGTCGAGGTCCTGCCGCCCCTCGACCAGGAAGGACTCGAGCATCACGCCGACGACGTCGCGGTTGCCGTCGGCGATCTGGTCGGCGATCTGGCCCGCGGCGAGGAACTGCATGCCGGGGTCCTTGCCGCTGTTGTCGTGGGAGGCGTCGACGACGACGCGCTCGGGCAGGCCGGCGTCGCGCAGCAGCATCAGCGCGTTGGCGACGCCTTCGGTGTCGTGGTTGGGGGCGCCGCGGCCGCCGCGCAGGATCACGTGCCCGTCGGGGTTGCCGCTCGTGTAGAGGATGGCCGGCTTGCCGGCGTCGTCGATGCCGGCGAAGGCGTGCGGCGCCGCCGCCGCGCGGACGGCGTCGACGGCGACCTGGATGTCCCCGTCGGTGCGGTTCTTGAAGCCGATCGGCATCGAGAGGCCGGAGCCGAGCTGGCGGTGGGTCTGGCTCTCGGCGGTGCGGGCGCCGATCGCCCCCCAGGAGACGGCGTCGGCGATGTACTGGGGCGTGATCGGGTCGAGGAACTCGGTGCCCACCGGCAGGCCGAGGTCGAGCACGCGCAGCAGCAGCTCGCGCGCCATGCGCAGGCCGGTGTTGACGTCGCCCGAGCCGTCCAGGTGGGGGTCGTTGATCAACCCCTTCCAGCCCGTCGTCGTGCGCGGCTTCTCGAAGTAGACGCGCATCGCGATCAGCATCTCGCGGCTCAGCTTGCGCGAGAGCTCGGCCAGATGGCCCGCGTAGTCGAGCGCCGCCTCGGGGTCGTGCACGCTGCACGGCCCGACCACCGCCAGCACCCGGTCGTCGCTGCCGTCCAGCACGTTTCCCACTTCGCCGCGCCCCCGCACCACGGCCTTTTCCCGCTCCTCCCCCAGGGCCAGCTCGGCCAGCAGCTGCGCCGGGGAGATCAGCTCCTCGATCCGCTCGATGCGCTGGTCGCGAACCCTGTCCCGGGTCTCGCCCTGCATCCCGATCATCACTTTCCCTTCACCTTCCTCCATGCTCAAGAGCCTACTTCCGGTTTGGCCCCGCCGCACGACGCGTGGGCGAGGCGAGAGTCGTCCGACGCCCGGCCGAGGTCTTGTCCGATGCGGCTCTCGCCGCTGGCCGGGCGCCTAGCTAAATCGCCAGAAATAGGAGAAGCGAGCAGGAAGGGACGCGGCGCCCGTGGCGCGGACGGCGCGCGTCGTGTCGGCGAGTCGCTTCACCTAGAGACTTTGTAGCAGGTGAGGCGCGCTCGGTCCACCCCCGTGCGACCGCTCAGCCGACGACGTCGCCCAGGGCGGCGAGGAAGCGGCCGTTCTCCTCGGCCGTGCCGTAGGAGACGCGGATGTGGCCGGGGTCGCCCAGCGGCGTGCCGGGGCGGACGGCGATCGAGCGCTCGGCGAGGCCGGCGACGACCTCGCCCTCGTCGGCGTCGCCGAGGCCGATCCAGGAGAAGTTGGCGTGGCTCTCGGAGGCGGCGAGTCCGAGCTCGCGCAGCCCCTCCTCGACCCGCAGCCGCTCGGCGATCGTGCTCTCGACCCGGCGCGCGACGTCGTCGGAGTGGAGGATCGCCTCGGCGCCCGCCACCTGGGCGAGGGCGTTGACGCTGAAGGGCTGGCGCACCGCGTCGACGGCGGCGCGGAACTTCGGCGAGCCGAGCGCGTAGCCGACCCGCAGCCCGGCCAGCCCGTAGCACTTGCTGAAGGTGCGCAGGACGACCAGGTTGGGCAGCCCGGCGAGCAGGTCGACGGTGGCGTCGGGGTCGTCGTGGGTCTGGAACTCGACGTATGCCTCGTCGAGGACCACGGTGACGTGCCCCGGCAGGCCCTCGCAGAAGGCGGCGACCTCGGCCGCCGGACGGTGCGTCGCGGTCGGGTTGTTGGGGTTGCAGACGAGCACGAGCTGGGTCGCGGCGGTGACCTCGGCGGCCATCGCGTCGAGGTCGTGGACGTCGCCCTCGGCGAGCGGCACGCGGATCTCCCGGGCGCCGGTCAGCGCCGGCAGGTACGGGTACATCGAGAAGGCGGGCCAGGCGTAGAGGATCTCCGCGCCGGGCTCGCAGAGCGCCTCAGCCGCGGCGAGGAGGATCTCGCAGGAGCCGTTGCCGACCGCGACGCGGGCCGGGTCGGTGTCGTAGCGCTCGGCGACGCGCCGCCGCAGCAGGGTCGCGTCGGGATCGGGGTAGCGGTTCATCGCCGCCGCCGCGGCGGCGATCGCCTCGACCACGTTGGGGTGCGGCGGGAGGGGCGACTCGTTGGAGGCGAGCTGTGCGATCCCGCCGGCCGCGATCGCCTCCGGCGCCTGCCCGGTCGGCACGCCCGCCCGGTAGCCCGGCATGCGGGCGAGCTTCTCGGCGAAGGTGACGCTCATCGCCTGGAGTTTGAAGGATCAGGGGTCGCGACCGCTTACCGGGCCATGACCCCGGTAATCCTTCAACGAAGCGGCTACTGCGCCGCGTGGAGATCGGTGCGGAGCTCCTGGGTGGCGCCTAAGTAGACGTGGGCGGGAACGTGTCCGGGCGAGGCGTAGTAGTGGACCATGGCGCGGATCACGCGCGGCATCGCGCCGGGGACGTCGATCTCGCGGGCGCAGATCAGCGGCACCGAGTCGAGCCCGAGCCGGCGGGCGGCCACGGCGGGGAACTCGGCGTCGAGGTCCTCGGTGGTGGTGAAGAGGCAGCTGACCATGCCCGCCGCGGTGAGCTCGTTGCGGTCGACCAGGTCCCGCAGCAGCGTCTCGGTGGCGACGACGATCGCCTCGGCCTCGTTGGCCTCCGCCTGCACGGCCCCGCGCACCGCGAAGAGTCGCTCCTCGCTCATCGCCCGCATCTTCCCAAAGCCACGCCCAACCGCGCCGACGTGCCGCCCTCGGCGCCCGCCCAACACGGACGTAACGGGGCCAGACGCCTCGCCTTGCGGTCGTAGTTGTTCCCGCTCAGCGGGAACAACTACGACCGCAACGGAGGGGGCTGCGCCCCGGCACGTCGGCGGAGGCGGGCGATCTCGGCGGGCTCGAGGCGGCGGGCGGCGCCGGGAGGCAGGGCGCCGAGCTCGATCGGGCCGAAGCGGACGCGGCGCAGCGCCGTCACCTCGTTGCCGACCACCGCGGCCATGCGGCGCACCTGGCGGTTGCGCCCCTCGCGCAGGACGATCTCGACCTCGCGCTCCCCGACCCGCCGCGCCTCGGCTGGCGCGGTCGGCCCGTCGTCCAGCTCCACCCCGCTCGCCAGGCGACGCAGGTCGGCGTCCGACGGGGACCGGCGCAGCTCGACGCGGTAGGCCTTCTCGACTTCGTAGCGGGGATGCGTGAGCCGGTTGGCCAGCTCGCCGTCGTTGGTCAGCAGCAGCAGCCCGGTCGAGTCCGCGTCGAGCCGCCCGACCGGATACAGCCGCGCCGCCGAGTCGACCAGCTCGACCACCGCTGGCCGCCGCCCCGGCTCGCGCGCCGTCGAGACGACCCCCGCCGGCTTGTTGACCGCCCAAACCTCCCGCGCCTCCTTCCCCACCAACGCCCCGTCGACCCGCACCTCGTCCCCTGCTCCGACGTCCCTGGCCGGATCGGCAACGACCTCCCCGCCAACGCTGACCCTGCCTGAAGCGATGATCTTCTCCGCCCTACGCCGCGAAGCGACTCCCCCGTGGGCAAGGAACTTGGCGAGCCTCACCTCAGGAAGACCGGGAGAGCCGTCGAACCCGACGCAGGCTGGGGCCTGACTTCGCTCCGACGGGGCTTCCCCCGATCCCTCCCGGCTTCGCCCCGACCGCCTCCCGAGCCCCCCGGCGCCTACGGCTCACTGCGCTGATCCCCCGCCTTGAAGAGCCGCTCCCGCAGCTCCCGCTCGTCATCGGGCGTCGGGTCGAACTGCGAGGGATCGGGCAGCGCGTCCAACCCGGCCAGCCCGAAGAGCCGCTCGAACAGCTCCGTCGTCCTGAAGATCGCCGCACCGAACTGCGAGCGCCCCGACTCCTCGACCAACCCCCGCTCGGCGAGCGTCTGCACCGCCGACTCGGAGCTGACGCCGCGGATCCGGGCGACCTCCGGCCGCGAGACCGGCTGCAGGTAGGCGACGATCGCCAGCGTCTCGGCCTGCGCCTGGGTGAGCGGCGGCGTGCGCGGCTTGGCCAGCAGGCGCCGCGCCGCGGCCTCGCTGCCGGGGTCGCTGGCCAGCGCGAAGCCGCCGGCGACCTCGCGCAGGACGACCCCGCGCCGGCCCTCGGCGAGGTCCTCGCGGAGCAGCTCGATCGCCTCGGCGACCTGGCCCTCGGTGGCCTCCGCCGCCTCGGCCAGATCGCGCGCGGCGACGGGCTGGGGCGAGAGGAAGAGCAGCGCCTCGACCGTGCGCACCAGGTCGCTCACCGACACCACCCCTTCCGGTGCGCCTTATGGACCTGTGGGGTACAAAAAGCGCACCGGAAGCTCACTGCTCCACCTCGCGCATGCGGATCTCGATCGGGCCGAAGGGCTCGGGTTGCTCCCAGGTCGCCTCACCCTTGCGGTAGAGGTCGAGCAGGGCGAAGAGGGTGACCGCCTGGGTGAGGCGGTCCTCGCCGCCGAACTGCTCGTCGAAGTCGACGCTGCCGCCGCCGCGCAGGGCCTCGCGCAGGGCGCGCAGCCGCTTCTCCAGCGAGACCGTGGGCCGGATGTGGCCGACGTCGAGCTTGGGCGGCTCGGCCAGCAGGTCGCCGAGCGCGGCGCCGAGCCGCTCGGGATCGTAGGAGGCCGTGGCCGCGTCGAGGGCGACGCGGCGCAGCTCGGGGGGCAGCGGCGCCGCGCGGTAGAGGTAGCCCCGCGCCGCCTCGAAGCGCTCCTCCAGCGCCGCCGCCGCGTCGCGGTAGCGGCGGTACTCGAGCAGCCGCGCCAGCAGCTCCTCGACCGCCTCCTCGGGGCTGACCTCCTCCAGGCCCTCCTCGTCCCCCGGCAGCAGCAGCCGGGACTTCAGCTCCAGCAGCGCCGCGATCAGGACGAGGAACTCGGTGGCGACGTCCAGCTCCAGCTCCTCGGTGCGCTCGAGGTGCTCGACGTAGGCGATCACGACCTCGGCCAGCTCGACCTCGAGCAGGCTCACCTCCTCGCGCAGCACGACCGCCATCAGCAGGTCGAACGGACCGGCGAAGACGTCGAGGTCGAGGTCCAGCTCGGCGACGGTCACGCGTTCAAGTTAACGCGGCGGGCCGATGCCCATGCGGTCGCGGACCTCCGCCACGGTGCCGGCGGCGATCGCCCGCGCCTTCTCGGCCCCGGCGGCGAGGGCCGCCTCCAGGGCAGCCTCGTCGGGGCGCAGCTCGGCGTAGCGCTCGCGGAGCGGGGCGAGCAGCTCGACCACCGCCTCGGCGACCGCCCGCTTGAGCTCGCCGTAGCCGGCGCCCTCGAGCTCCCGCTCGACCTCGTCCGGATCGACGCCGCGGGCGACGGCGAGCAGCTCGATCAGGTTGCTCACCCCCGGCTTGTCCTCGCGCCTGACGATCTCACGCCCGGAGTCGGTGACGGCGCCGCCCAGCTTCCTGCGCACCGCGTCGGGCTCCTCGAGCACGAAGACGGTGCCCGCCTCGCTCCCCCCCGTCGTCGACATCTTCCGCTCCGGCTCCTGCAGGTCCATGATCCGCGCCCCGACGGCGGGGATGCGGTGCGCGGGCTCGACCAGCGTCTCGCCGAAGCGCTCGTTGAAGCGGCGGGCGACCTCGCGCATCAGCTCGACGTGCTGGCGCTGGTCGTCGCCGACCGGCACCTCGGTCGCCCGGTAGGCGAGCACGTCGGCCGCCATCAGCACCGGGTAGAAGAAGAGCGCCGCCGAAACCAGCTCGCGCTGCCGCGCCGACTTGTCCTTGAACTGGTGCATGCGGTTGAGGTCGCCGTGCGACGTGACCGCGGAGAGCAGCCAGGTCAGCTCGGTGTGCTCGCGCACGTCGGACTGGCGGAAGAGGACGCAGCGCTGGGGGTCGAGGCCGGCCGCGAGCAGGATCGCCGCCGTGTCGTAGAGCCGCTCGCGCAGCTCGGCCGGGTCGTGGGCGACCGAGATCGCGTGCAGGTCGACGATGCAGAAGATCGCCGGCTCGCCCCGCTCCTGGCCCTCGACGTACTGGCGGATCGCGCCGACGTAGTTGCCGAGGTGCTTGCGGCCGGTCGGCTGGATGCCGGAGAAGACGATGGGGGCGCTCACGAGCCGGGAGCCTAGTTCAGGGGGCAGAAGAGGGGTGCCTCTCTCGCCCGTCCAAGTGCCGGCCTAATTACTTGCCCCGGAAAAACCCCCGGGCATGAAAACGGCCGCGCAGGAGGTTCAGCGCGGCCGTCTTCTAAATGGGCATTTGCTCTTGCGAGCCTGCCGATCGTTTCAAGTGGGCAGGACGGC
>Ga0299914_10000033_pt1 | contig 95914 bp, 91 predicted proteins | sample RVTome_10_FD_201361 | JGI IMG/M metagenome (GOLD analysis project Ga0299914, IMG submission 201361) | Soil microbial communities from uranium-contaminated site in the Upper Colorado River Basin, Wyoming, United States - RVT153D57 (version 2) ... | reverse complement strand
TCGCCGTCCTGCCCACTTGAAACGATCGGCAGGCTCGCAAGAGCAAATGCCCATTTAGAAGACGGCCGCGCTGAACCTCCTGCGCGGCCGTTTTCATGCCCGGGGGTTTTTCCGGGGCAAGTAGCTAGAGCCTGACCAGGTTCGCCGCCTCGATCCCCCGCGTCACGCCCCGGAAGTCGACGACGAGCGGCGCCGCGGCGACGACCCGCTCGTAGTCGAGCCCGGGGTGGGCGGTGACGATCGCCACCGCGTCGGCCTCGCGCAGCCCGGCGGCGAGGTCCACCGAGGAGAGGCCCAGCTCGGCCAGCTCGGGGACGTGCGGGTCGTGGTAGGAAACCTCGCCGCCGAGCTCGCGCAGGCGGGCGGCGATCTTCAGCGCCGGCGACTCGCGCACGTCGCCGACGCCGGCCTTGTAGCTGACGCCGAGCAGCAGCACGCGCGAGCCGTTGACCGCCCTGCCGGCGCCGTTGAGGGCGCGCACGACGCGTTCCACGCAGAACTCCGGCTGGGTCTGGTTGACCTTGCCGGCCAGCTCGATGAACTCGGGGTAGAAGTCGTGCTCGCGCGCCTTGAAGGCGAGGTAGAAGGGGTCGACCGGCAGGCAGTGCCCGCCCATCCCCGGCCCGGGGTCGAAGCGCATGAAGCCGAAGGGCTTGGTCGCCGCCGCCTCGACGACCTCCCAGACGTCGATGTCGAGCCGGTCGCAGAGCTGGGCCAGCTCGTTGACCAGGGCGATGTTGACCGAGCGGAAGATGTTCTCGAGCAGCTTCGCCAGCTCCGCCGCCTCGGGGGAGGAGAGGACGACGACCTCGTCGCAGATCGGCTCGTAGAGCGCGCGGGCGCGCTCCGCGCAGGCGGGGGTGAGGCCGCCGACGAGCTTCGGCGTGGTGCGCACGGTGAAGTCGGTGCGGCCGGGGTCGATCCGCTCCGGCGAGAAGGCGAGGTGGAAGTCGCGCCCGGCCGAGAGGCCCGACTCCTCGAGGATCGGCAGCAGCCGCTCGCGCGTGGTGCCGGGATAGGTGGTCGACTCGAGCACGACCAGCTGCTCGGGCTGCAGCACCCCGGCCAGCGCCGTGGCCGAGTCGAGCAGGTAGGTGAGGTCGGGCTCGCGCGAGCCGGTCAGCGGCGTCGGCACGCAGACGACGATCGCTTCGCAGGAGGCGAGGTCGGCCTGGTTGACGGTCGCCCGCAGGCGCTCGCCGAGCGGCGCCAGGGCCTCGTCGGCGACGTCCTCGACGTGGCTGCGGCCGGCGTTCAGGCCCTCCACGCGGCGCGCGTCGGTGTCGAGGCCGACCACCTCGTGCCCCGCCTCGGCGAAGGCCACGGCGAGCGGCAGGCCGACGTATCCGAGGCCGACGATCCCGATCTTCATGGCCGCAGTGTAGGCGCTGGGGGAGCGTCTTGGACGCGGCGGCGGAGGCTCGGTCAAGCGGCTGGGAGGCCGTTGGACAGGCCGCTTCGACTGCCCTACGCTGGCTGCATGGAGTCCTCGTCGACCTCGAATCCCGAGCGCCTCCCGAGCGGGCGCCACGGCCTGCCGCGCGCCTACTCCGTCCGCTCCCAGCGCGAGCGGCTGCGCGAGGCGATGGTGCGGGTCGCGGCGGCGAAGGGCTACGAGGCGACGACGGTGATCGACGTGATCGAGGTCGCCGGGGTTTCGCGGGAGTCCTTCTACGAGCACTTCGAGAGCAAGGAGGAGTGCTTCCTCGAGGCCTACGACGCGGTGATCGACGTCCTCGTCGCGCACGTGACCAGCGCCTTCGAGGCGGCGGCCGGGGAGCCCTGGCCAGAGCGGATCGCCGCCGGGCTGGGGGCGCTGGTCGAGCTGCTCGCCGCCGAGGCCGACATCGCCCGCATGGCGATGGTCGAGGTGACCGCGGCGGGCGACGACGCTCGGGCGCGCTACCGGGGCGCGCTGGCCCGCTTCACCCCCTTCCTCGAGGAAGGGCGCGACTACGCCGAGGGGGAGGAGCTGCCGCCCGACACGGCCCGCTTCGCGATCGGCGGCGCCACCTCGATGATCTTCGACGAGATCCGCGCCGGCCGCGGCCCCGAGCTGGAGCGCATCCTCCCCGACCTGGTCTTCGCCGTCCTCATGCCCTACCTGGGCCCCGAGCACGCCGAGGACGAGATGCGCCGCGTGACCCACACGTAGCTCGTAGCGCGGCGCCCCCTCCGCGGCCGTCCGGGGTCAGACGCCGGTGCCGTGGCGGCCCTCGCCGCCGGCGAAGCGGGCGGCGCCGCGCGCGGCGACGTCGAGCACCTCGCGGCCGAGCCGGTGCTCGAGGCCGATGCCCTCGGCGAGCGGCATCCCGAAGCCCTCGATCGCGGCGCGGCGGTCGGCGAGCATCGTCTCCTGCGGGAAGGCGGCGATCCGCTCGGCCAGCTCCAGCGCCCGCTCCAGGTGCCCGCCGGGCTCGACCACCTCGTTGACGAGGCCGATCCGCAGCGCCTCCTCGGCCTCGACCGGGCGGCCGGTGAGGATCAGCTCCAGGGCCCGGCCCATGCCGACGACGCGGGGCAGGCGCTGCGTGCCGCCGTCGACCAGCGGCACCCCCCAGCGCCGCTCGAAGAGGCCGAAGGTCGAGTGCGGCGTGGCGATCCGCATGTCGCACCAGAGCGCCAGCTCGACCCCGCCGGCCAGGCACCAGCCGTCGACGGCGGCGATCGCCGGCTTGGCCGGCGTGAGGCGGGTCGGCCCCATCGGCCCGTCGGGGTGGTCGACCTCGAGGTCGAGGGCCTTGAGGTCGGCGCCGGCGCAGAAGGCGACGCCGCCGGCACCGGTGAGGACGAGGACGCGGGCGCCCTCGTCGGCCTCGAAGTCGCGCAGGCCCTGGCGGAAGCGCTCGGCCGCGGCGCGGTCGATCGCGTTGCGCCGCTCGGGCCGGTCGATCGTCAGCACCGCCGCGGCGCCGATCCGCTCGTAACGCATCTCCTCGCCCATCGGTAGCAGAGGGTATGGGAGCGGGCGGGCTAGTCGCAGCGGCCTTCCGGGTCTCGCGGCAACGCCCGACTCCCAGGTGCGCCCCGGCACGCGCGGCGGCGAAGGCAGGCAATCGACGCCGCGGGCAAGAAGCTACGTATCCCTCCAGACAGATCCCCTCGCGTCGTCTGATGGGTATCGAGCGCGGACGCGTGCGCAACCCCCGAAGCCAACGCGCGAAAAGCGACCGGGGGCGGCGCTCGGTTGCCTGCCGGTGCGTAGCCTTCGCACCCGAAGCTCGTGGCGCCACCTTCGAGACGGTGTTCCGCTGGGCTTCCGCGGAGCCTGTCTCTCCCAGTCGCAGGTCGAACCTAGCGCGCGGCGGGGCGGGGCGCCAGAGCACCGCCGTCGCCAATCTCGCAATCTGCGCGAAAAGGGCGCTCCGTGGGCCTGGATCGCGACGCGCCGGGCGAGCGACGGCCTCGGCGCGCCCCTGAGCCCGGCGGCGGCTACCCTCCCCCGGGTGCGTATCGACGAGGTGATCGCGGGCGAAGCGCCGACCTTCTCGGTCGAGTTCTTCCCACCGAAGACGGCGGCGGCGACCGAGGCGCTCTTCGCCACCGCCCGCTCGCTGCGCGAGCAGGAGCCGGACTTCGTCTCGGTCACCTACGGCGCGGGGGGCTCGACCCGCGACGGCACGGTGGAGATCACCCGGGCGCTGAAGGACGAGCTGGGCCTGGAGACGATGGCGCACCTGAGCTGCGTCGGCGAGACGACCGAGGGGCTGGCGGTGACGCTGGATCGGATCGCGGCGGCGGGGATCGAGAACGTCTTCGCGCTGCGCGGCGACCCGCCGCGCGGACAGGAGGACTTCGTGCAGCCAGGGGGGGGTCTGGGCAGCGCCGCGGAGCTGGCCGCCTTCATCGGCGAAGGCTGGGACTTCGCGGTCGGCGGCGCCTGCTTCCCGGAGGTCCACCCGGAGGCGCCCGACCTGGAGACAGACCTCGCCTATCTGAAGACAAAGGTCGAGGCCGGCGCCTCCTTCCTGATCACGCAGCTCTTCTTCGACAACCAGGTCTACTTCGACTTCGTCGCGGCGGCGCGCGGGGCGGGGATCGGCGTGCCGATCCTCGCCGGCGTCATCCCGGTGGCGAGCTTCGCCCAGACGAAGCGGATCTGCGAGCTCTGCGACGCCTCGATCCCGCCGCGGCTGGAGCGCGCCTTCGCCGCCGCCGGGGGCGACGAGGCGGCCGAGTTCGAGCTCGGCGTCGCCTACGCGGCGCAGCAGTGCTCCGAGCTGCTCGTGGGCGGCGCGCCCGGCATCCACTTCTACGCGCTCAACCGGGCGCCGGCGACCCGCGCGGTGCTGGGCGCGCTGCGCGCGGCGCGTCCCTGGGAGCGGCGACGAGGCGGCGACGACGACTTGGCCAGGTCCGTCTGAGTAAAATGGGGCGCGGCTGATGGGAAACCGCCGGGAGGAAGAGAGGGAGCGGCTGCGCCAGGCGCGGCAGGAACGCGAGCGCAAGCAGACGGGCTCGGAGCGGCGCCGGCTGATGGTCGGCTACGGCGTCGCCGGGGTGATCGGCCTCGCCGTGCTGGTCGGCGTCGTCGCCGCGATCGGCTCCTCGGTCGGCGAGAACGACAGCGGCAAGGCCCACATCGTCCTCGGCACCGGCTCGACCAACGGCATCCAGCCGGAGGAGCGCGCTGGCACCGACCCGCCGCGGCAGAAGGTGGACGACCTCGAAAGGGCGGCGGAGATGGCCGACTGCGACCTGCGCCTCCAGCTCCCCAACGAGGGCAACGCCCACATTCCGCCGACCGCCACGACGCCCCGGTACGGGACCAACCCGCCGACCTCCGGCAACCACGCCGAACCGCCCTACCAGCAGGCCGACGGCGCCTACAGCGAGATGCCGAACGAACTGTACGTCGTCCACTCGCTCGAGCACGGGCGGATGGCGCTCCAGTACAGCCCCGACCTCCCGGAGGGCGACCAGCTCGACCTGATCGGCCTCTACGACACGATGTACGGCGGCACGCTGCTCTTCCCCAACGACAACATGCCCTACGCCGTCGCGGCGGCGACCTGGCGCAGCCTGATCGGCTGCAACGAGTACAGGGGCGCGGTCACGCTCGACGCCCTGCGTGCCTTCGGCGAACGGCGCTGGGGCAAGGGCCGCGAGCCCGTCAACGCCTTCCCCTTCACCGGGCCGACGCCCGAAGAACCGGCCATCAACTAGCGCGGTAGGCGGGGAAGCGGTCGCTCGGCGGATGGCCGGCGGCGAGGCGCCCGTAGGCGTCGCGGTCGCAGACGATCTCCGCGACGTGCCAGGCCTGCTCGCGGTTGGCGAAGCCCCGCTTGAACTCCTCGAGGCGGTCGCCGCGGGCGAGGCCGCCGCCGAGGTTGAGCGGCGTCCCCAGCTCGACCGCCAGGTCGACCAGGGACGCGACGACGTTCTTCATCGGCGAGTCGCGCAGCTGGGCGTCGGCGCTGCCGCTGAGGTAGTAGTGGAGGAAGCCGTCGCTGGCGGCGGCGATCGAGGCGGCGGCGACCTCGCCGCCGGGAGCGTGGGCGAGGGCGAGCCAGGTGCGCGGCGATTCGAGGACGCGCTCGAAGTAGGCGGCGCCGAAGAGGTAGCGCTCGGCCGCGCCGGCGCGGCGCATCGTCTGCTCGTAGGCGGCGAGGAAGCCGGCTCGCTCGGCCAGCGTCGCCTCCGGGCCGGCGACGAGGCGCGTCTCGTAGCCGAGGCGCCGGTTCTTGTTGATCCGGTTGCGGTCGCTGGAGCGGCTCTTGCGCGGCAGCGCCGGGTCGGCGATCTGCACGACGGCGCGCACGCGGGCGGCGGCGAGGGGCGGCGGGCCGAGCGCGTGACGGACGAAGACGCTGACCAGGCCGGTGGCGGAGAAGTCCACCGCGGCGGGATCGAGTGGCGGGGTCGAGCCGGGGGCCCCTGACGGGCGGTCGTGCTCGGACGCGCCGATCCCCGGGTAGCCGTAGGGGGAGATCGCGTCGCTGGCGTCGGCGCCGGGGACCTTGCGGACGACGAGGGGAGCGAGGAGTTCGGCGCGGTCGCTCTCGATCCGCAGCGTGTGCGTCACGCCCTCCGCGTCGAGGAAGGGGGGCGAGCGGAAGAACTCCTCTCCCGCGGCGGCCTCGCCGCGGTCGGCGACCAGCTCGGCGCGGGCGGCGGCGGTCACCCGAGCAGGTCCGCCGCGGCGGCACGGAACTCGTCCGGCAGGACTCCCCAGACCTCGCAGTCGTCGGGCGGCGCGCCGTCGCGGCGCAGGTGGGCGCGCAGCGTCCCCTCGTGCTTCCAGCCCAGCCCCGCGACGGTCCGCTTGGCGACCTCGTTGCGGGCCGGGATGCGGCCGTAGACGCGGTGCGCGCCGAGCTCGTCGAAGGCCCTGGCCAGGGTGAGCGCCTCAGCCCGGCGTCCCACGCCCCTGCCGCGCACCTCGTCGCCGATCAGCGCTCCCAGCTCCGGCGCGGTCTGGCGGAAGAGGCCGTAGAGCGCCGTGAAGCCGACCGGCTCCTCGTGGCCCTCGACCGCGATCGCGTACTTGCGATCCTCGCCCGAGTCGTCCATCGCCCGCCGCACCCACGCCTCCGCCTCCTCGCGCGAGAAGGAGTCGCGCCGCTCCATCAGCGAGGCCGTCGCCGCCGGGTTGTTGAACCAGCGGTGCACGGCGGCTGCGTCGTCCACCCGAAAGGGGCGCAGGCTGACCCGGGGCTCCTCGGCCATGCCGGAACCCTACGCGCTCGCCACCCGCCCAAGCCGAACTGCATCAACTTCTCCCCCCGCCGGGGGGAGAAGTTGATGCAGTTCGGCTTGGGCTCGCCGGCCGGGCCCTTCTCAGTCGGGGGAGAGGCCGTGGCCGGTGACGAGGAGGTGGGCCGTGCGGGCGAGGATGCGGGTGTCGAGCGCGGGGCTGCGGCGTTCGACGTACTCGACGTCGAGCTCGATCCGCTCCTCCCAGGGGATGCCGGCCCGGCCCTGCACCTGGGCCCAGCCGGTGATCCCCGGACGTACCTCGTGGCGGCGGCGCTGGCGCGGCGTGTAGTCCCTGACCTGCGCCGGGATGGTCGGGCGCGGGCCGACGACCGCCATCTCGCCGCGCAGGACGTTGATCAGGTTGGGGATCTCGTCGAGCGAGGTGCGGCGCAGCAGTCGGCCGGCGCGGGTGACGCGCGGGTCGTCGCGGGTGACGACCGTGCCGACGCCGACCGGGTCGGACCCCTCGACCATCGTGCGCAGCTTGAGCAGCTCGAACTCCGCGCCGTCGCGCCCGACGCGCCGCTGCCGGTAGAGCACCGGGCCCGGGCTGCCCAGCTTGATCGCGAGGGCGGCAAGGAGGAGCGCCGGAGACAGGACCAGCAGCGCGAGGGCGGCGGCGGCGATGTCGAACGTCCTGGGCATGGCTACCGATGACGCATCGCGGTCGAGCAGATCGGGGACGCGGGGGGCGTGGCTTGCTTCTGAGCGCGAGCGGCCGAGGACGCCGACATGCGCAGGCCAGGATGTGTCATCGGGTTCCCGGAGCCTTCTCCCAGGCCGCGGGCGGGCCCTGACGCAGGCGGTCCCAGAGGCCGGCGGCGATCGAGAGCGTGGTCAGGGCGTAGTAGCGGGCGGCGCGCAGCGGCCCGACCGGGAAGCTGCCGCCGAGCAGGGCGGCGGCGATCGCGGCGACCTGGACGCCGTAGGTGACGACGTAGACGCCGCCCTCGGCGAGCAGGGCGAAGTTGGTCGCGAAGGCGACGGCGTGGAGGAACGGCGTGAGGTAGCGCAGCAGGCGGTGCGAGAGGACCTCGAAGGCGTACCCCGGCGTGTAGCCGCGCGGCGAGATCATCCCTTCGCGGACGACGATGTCCCAGAGCCCGCGCATCATCCGCCGCTTGCGGGCGTACTCGCCCTCGAGCGTCGGCGCCATCTTCTCCTCGGCCCGCGCCTCGGGGGCGTAGAGCGAGCGCCTGCCGCGCTTGGCGAGCAGGAAGGGGAGCGAGAGGTCGTGGCTGCCCGCAGCCGAGAGGGGCAGGTAGGCCCCGGCGCGCACGGCGTAGATCGCGCCGTTGCCGGCGGTGACCCCGGCCAGCGAGGACTCCATCTCCCGCACCGCCATCTCGTAGCGCCAGTAGGCCCCCTCGAGGTTGTCGCCCTCGGGGTCGAGGAAGCGGACCTGGCCGCAGACGTAGGCCACCTTCGGATCGGCAAAGGGGGCGAGGAGGCGGCGCAGGGCGTCGGGCCGCCAGGCGCTGTTGGCGTCGGAGAAGGCGAGGATCTCGCCGCCGGCGCGCTCGGCGGCGGCGTTCTGGGCGGCGAGCTTGCCGCGGCGAGGCAGCTCCAGCACCAGGTCGGCTCCGGCCTCCCGGGCGCGCTCGGCGGTGGCGTCGGAGGAGCCGTCGGAGGCGACGATCAGCTCCAAGCGCTCGCGCGGGTACTCGAGCGCCAGGGCGTCGGCGAGCTTGGCGGCGATCGACTCCTCCTCGTCGTGGGCGGCGACGATCAGGGAGACGCGCGGCGGCTCGGCGGGCTCGGTCGCGGCTGGCGAAGCCGCCCCGCGGCGGGGTCGGATGTCGAGCAGCAGGCGCAGCAGCAGCGGGTAGCCGAGGTGCGTGTAGGCGATCAGCCCCGCGCTGACCCAGAAGATCGCGGCGAGCATGCGGCGATTATCTGCTTCCGGTGCGCCTTATGCACCTGTGAGGTCCATAAGGCGCACCGGAACGAGTGGGGGCGGGCATCAGGCGGTGAGCTCCTTATAGAGGGCGAGGGTCTGGGCGGCGACGGCGTCCCAGGAGTAGGGGCCCGCGGCGGCGGAGCGGGCGGCGGCGGCCAGCTCGGCGCGGGCGGCCTCGTCGCGAACCAGCTCGGCGAGAGCCGCGGCGAGCGCTGCGGGGTCCTCGGGCGGGACCAAGCGAGCGGCGCCGCTCGCCGCCACCTCGGCGAAGCCGCCGACGGCGCTGAGCACGAGTGGCTTGCCGAAGGCGAGGGCGGTGTAGAGGACGCCCGAGTGCTCGGCGTCGCGGTAGGGGAGGACGACGAGGTCGGCGCGGCGGAAGATCGCCGGGATCTCGGCGTCGGCGACGAAGCGGGTGAGGAAGCGGGCGCGGCCGGTCGCGGCGGCGGCGAGGCGGCGCAGCGGCTCGACGTCCATGCGCGGGTTGCCGACGATCCAGAGCTCGGCGCCGGGCAGCTCGCGGAAGGCGCGCAGCAGCGTGTCGATCCCCTTGTAGGGGCGCAGCAGGCCGAAGAAGAGGATCACCGGGCCCTCGGCGCCCTCCAGCTCGGCCGGCAGCGGCGCCTCCTCGGGGAGGCGGGTGAGGTAGTCGAAGGCCCCGTGGGGGATGACGCACACGCGGGCTGGGTCGACGCCGACCTCCTCGCGCAGCCGCGCGGCGCCGTGCTGGGAGTGGGCGACGACAGCGTCCATGGCGCCGAAGAGCCGCCGGGCGGAGCGAGCCTGGCGGCGGCTCGGTCGGGGCGGCAGCACGTAGTGGGCGGTGAGCAGGCGCGGGCGGCGCGGCGGCAGCAGGCGCGCGTCCAGGGCCGGCATCGTCAGCCACTGGTAGTGGACGACGTCGGCGTCGAGGTCGCGCCGCAGGCGCCGCATGTCGCCGAGGTGCTCGGCGGCCTTGAAGGCGCGGCGGGCCGGTGCGTCGAGGCCGCGCTCGGTGCTGCGCCGGTAGAAGCGCTCACGCACGCGATAGCCCTCGGCGACAGGGACGGGCCCGTAGAGGAAGCGGCTGGTCAGCAGCTCGACCTCGGTCCCGGCGCGGGCGAGGGCCGCGGCGAGGGCGCGGTCGTAGGGCGGCGTGAAGGCCGAGGGGTCGACGAGCTGGACCCTCATGCGCCGGTGCCTGTCGTGTGCGGGGCAGCCACAGGGCGGACAGTAGACGGGACCCTCTGGCCACGCCGCCGCGGGGCCGGGCGCACGGCGAGCGCGGCGCGGCGATTATCGTGACCCGGTGGCGCCAGAGCTCTCGTACTGCGTCGTGAACACGAACGGCCGCGAGCACCTGCTCGCCTGCCTCGGTGCGATCGAGCGCACGCATCCCGAGGGCGTCGAGGGTGAGGTGCTCGTCCTCGACAACGCCTCGGATGACGGCTCCGCCGCGGCGGCGAGGAGATGGGACGGCGAGCGCGGGAGCCGCCGGGCCGGCGAGCTGCGGCTGCTGGCGCTCGAGCGCCGGGCCGGCAAGGCGGAGAACGACTCGACCCTGATGCGCGCGGCGCGCGGGCGCTGCTGCCTGCTGCTCAACGAGGACTCCGAGCTGCGGCCGGGAGCGGCCGGGGCGCTCCTCGCCGCGCTCGAGGCCGACCCAGGCGCCGCCGCCGCAACCGCGCAGCTGCTCGACTCCGACGGCGAGCCGGTCCCCTGCGCCTGGCGCTTCCCGGGGGTGCGCACGGCGCTCGTCGGTGCGCTCTTCCTGCACCGCCGGCTCACCGTGCAGAGCGGGGGCACGGAGATCCGCCGGGTCGACTGGGCCCAGTCGAGCGCGCTCCTCGTCCGCCGCGAGGCAGCGGACGAGGTCGCCTACATGGACCCCGCCTTCTTCGTCTACTACGACGAGTGCGACTTCGCCAAGCGCCTCGCCGGCGCCGGCTGGCACAGCCTCTTCGTCCCCGCCGCCGAGGCCGTCCACCACGACCAGCTCTCCACGGATCTGGCCGCGGGCCTGCCCCGCATCGTCGAGTTCCACCGCAACCGCGACCTCTACATGCGCAAGCACCACGGCCCCGCGGCGGCGCTCGCCGTCCGCCTCCTCACCGCCTGGAGCTACGCCCTCCGCGCCCTCGCCGCCACGGTCCTGCCCCGCCACCCCGCCCGCGTCCACTGGGCCCACGCGCGCCAGGCGCTCGTGCCGCGCCGCGGCACGAGCATCGCCGACGCCGCCCGCACCTCGATGTCGTAGTTGTTCCCGCTATGCGGGAACAACTACGACATCGAGCGCCGGTAGCTGCCGAGCCCAGGTTGCGGTCGTACTTGTGCCCGCATAGCGGGCACAAGTACGACCGCAACCGACCACAACCTTGCTAGCGGCGGGCGTCCTCGTCCATCTGCTCGGCCTCGTAGGCCTCGGGGACGCGGCCGTCGACGGCGGGGGGGCGCTCGGGGGCGGCGCGCAGGCTGGCCAGCAGGGCGGCCGGGTGGCGCAGGCGGGCGAGCCAGACGCGCTCGCCCGGCGCCAGGAAGCCGCCGGCCAGCAGCAGGAGGGGGTAGACGAGCCAGAGAGCGGTGCGGAGGGCGAGGCCCGCCAGGCCCTCGGTGGGCAGCAGCAGCTCGCCGGCGGCGACGAGGGCGGCGGCGAGCAGGACGGCGCGGGCCAGGCGCCCCCATTCGTATGGAACCGGGAAGAGGCGCTGGGTGAAGCCGTACATCAGCGCCAGCACGACCAGGTAGGAGGCGACCAGGGAAAGGCCCGCCCCGACGATGCCGAGCGGCGGCACGAGCAGCAGGTTGAGCGCCACGTTGGCCGCCAGCGCGGCGCCCGTGGCGGGGAAGTTGAACTCGGTGCGGCCCGTCCTGCCGAGGATCACGACCAGCACCATGTAGAGGGCGTAGAGGGTGACGCCGGTGGCGATCAGGCCGATCGCCTCGTAGGAGTCGAAGTACTCCGGCGCGGCCAGCGCGCGGACGATCCAGCGCGCCAGCAGCCACATGCCGGCGACGACGAAGGCGCCGCCGGCGACGAACCAGGTGACGACGAGGGCGTAGGCGCGGCGGGCCTCGCCGTCGTCGCGAATCGAGTAGGCGAGCGGCGGCCAGGCGAGCTGGAAGCCGCGGACGAGGACGTTGACCGCCTGCGCGAACTTGACCGCGAGCGAGTAGAGGCCGGCCTCGGCCAGCCCGAGGCTGCGCACGATGATGATCCGGTCGACGAAGTTGAGCGCGTAGAGAGAGAGCTCGGCGGGCATCGTCGGCGTGCCGAAGCGCAGCAGCCGGCGCAGCAGGCCACGGTCGACGAGCAGCGAGAGGCGGCGCCGGTGGACGACGACCAGGGCCCCGACGAAGGCGGCGCCGCTCGCGTAGCTGCCGAGCAGCAGGCCGCGGGCACCCTCGCCGGCGCCGACGACGAGGACCACGGTCAGCCCGATGGCGAGGACGACGTTGAGCGTCGTCGTCACGAAGAAGGCGCGAGCGCGCTCTTCGAGCCGGAAGATCGTCAGCAGGTACTCGTGCAGGGTGAGGACCCAGAGGCCGCCGATCGCGATCCGCGCCAGGTCGGGCGCGGGACGTTTGAGGAGCAGCTCGGAGATCGGCCCGGCGAAGGGCAGGGCGAGCAGCGCGGCGCCCGTGGCGAGCCAGAAGAGCGCCGCGAAGGAGGTGGAGACCACCCGGTCGGGAACCTCGTCCGCCTTGTAGTAGAAGCGCAGCAGGGCCTCGATCGCGCCGAGGCGGACGACGATGCTCGCCGCGACGACGGCGGCGAAGAGGACCTCGGCGGCCCCGTAGTCGGTGGGGGTCAGGTAACGCGTGTAGAGCGGCAGCAGCGCGACCGCGATCAGCTTCGAGAAGATGCTCGCCGCCGTGTAGGCGGCGCCCGTCGTCGCTAGGCGGCGGAGGTATCCCGACACGGTTCGACCCTACGGTGATCGGCGGCCGCAAGGGAGGCGGCGGCGGCGAGCAGCACCCAGGCGATCGGGTCCTCGAAGAATCCGGCGTAGGCCATCGAGTGGACGAGGAGGGCGGCGAAGGAGGCGAGGACCGCTGCTCGCGCTACCGCGAGGCGCGCGGGTGGCGCGGACAGCGAGGGCCGCAAGCCGGCGGCCATCGTCCAGAGCGCCGTCAGGACGAGAGCGGCGTATAGCGCCAGGCCGACCAGCCCCTGCTCGGCGGCGATCGTGATCGGTTCGGTGTGGGAGACCGAGACGGGGGCGTCGCCGGTGTCGATGTGTTCGCGGTAGGCCTTGGGGAAGCTGCCGGAGCCGTAGCCGTGGACGGGGCGCTGGGCGAAGAGGTGGAGGCCGCCGGAGACGAGGTTGGCGCGCCCCCCGGTGTCGACGTTGAGGCGGTCGGGGCTGAGCGTCGAGACGCCGCCGTCCAGCAGCACGACGAGGACGCCGGCGACGGCCAGGACCGCAACCGCCGCGGCCGTCCAGCGCACGCTCCACCTCAGCGCCGCGAGGACCGCGAGGCCGCCGAGCAGCGCCGCGAAGCTCGACTGCGAGAAGGTCGGCACCAGGCCGATCCAGACCACTCCTACCAGGGCCGTGAGCAGGGCGAGGTCGCGCCGCTCGCGCGCCCACAGCAGCGCGCTCATCGCGACGACCGCGACCAGGGCCAGGTACCTGCCGTAGATGTTCGGGTCCCAGAAGATCGAGTTCACCCTGAAGTAGGTGTGGAATTCGTTCGACCTGATCACCTGGTCGTTCCAGAAGAGGCTGCGGCTGAGCTGCTCGACCGAGCCGACGGCGACGAAGGCGACCGCCTCCAGCGCGACGATCCAGAGGACCGCGACGAGGAGCCCGCGATCCCACTCGACGTCCCGCAGCAGCCCGTAGACGAGGCCGAACGGCACGAGGAAGAAGCAGACGTCCTGGAGGCCCTTGGAGAAGTCGGCCGAGTAGATGGCCTGGAGCGCGTAGAGGACGACGACCGCGGCAAGGACACGGGGAAGCCAAGCGGTCGGGCCGGCGGGTCCTGTCACGGATCTGGAACCGCCGGCCGCCGCGGGGGCGGCTGGCGCCGCCTCCTCGGGGTGGTCCCCCAGATCCGCGCCACCCGCCGGCAGAGAGGGCGGGGCCGGCCGCGAATCGCGCAGCGCGGTCGCGAGCGCTCCTCCGGCGATGACGAGGTAGAGGGGGACGAGGAGGTTGGCGGTGTCGCCACCGGACTCGAGCGGGACGCGGAAGGGGAGCGCGGCGACGATGGCGAGGGGGACGAGGCGCGGCCAGCGGCCGAACGCGTAGGCGAGAGTCGCCGAGGCAGCCAGGGCGAGCGCGGCGAGAACGGCGATCCTGTCCGGGTCGTCGCGCAGGGCGGCGATCTGCGGCGAGTGCCACTGGTCGCCGAGGATCAGGGCCGGGAAGAGGAGGAGCGCGAGCAGCATCGCGCCCGCCCGCGCCCGGCCCGGCGGCAGCAGGATCGCGCCGGCCGCGGCGAGGGCCGCCACGAGCAGGCCGAGCCCGGCGAGGGCGTCGCTCACCGTGTCGCCTTACGTTTCATGGCCACCGCAAGGCGGTGCGCCCCCCTCATCGCTCGCCCTCGCACTCGGGCACCGGCCGCCGCGCCGCCCGGTGCAGGCGCATCACGCCCGGCGGCACCAGCACGCGGCCCTGGCCGAGCAGCTTCACCCGCAGCTTGTAGCGGCCCGGCGGGGCGGTGCCGCCACCCCGCCGGCGCCCGTCCCAGTAGAAGGTGTGGAAGCGGTAGCGCTTCAGGTAGACGTCGCGGGCGAGGGTGACGACGAGCCTGCCGCCCGGCTTCACCACCTGCACCGTGCCGCGGTCGGACTGCGTCGTGCGAAAGCGGATGCGGATGCGGTCGAAGCGGCAGTCGCGGTTGGGCGTGAAGGCGCGGCTCGCGGGCACGCCGAAGGTGACCCGGTCGAGGACGAGCGGGTCGCGCTTGACCCGCTGGGACCAGGCGAAGGCGGCGACGGTGGCGAGGACGAGCAGCGCGAAGGCCAGGGCCGCCCAGCGGCTAGCCCGCCGCGGGGGCATTGTCCTCGCCGACGATCACCGAGACGGGCGCGCCGCCCGATACCGAGGCGACGTCGGAGCTCATCAGGCGCACCTCGGAGATCCCCAGCGCCCTGGCGACGCGGCGCGCCTCGGGGGCGTTGCCGCGTTGGAACATGACGGCGCTGTCGACGAAGCTGGTGCTGCTGTTGGTGACGGCACCGAGCTGGAAGCCGCGGCTCTCGACCATGTCGCCGTACTGGGCGGCGAGGCCCGGCACCGCCGTGCCGTTGAGCACGGTCACCTCGATGTCGCCGGGTTTCAGCGCCGCCTGGCGGGGCTTGCCGCCACCGCGTTTGCCGTCGCCGCCGTCGGAACCCTGCGTCGCCAGGTAGATGCCGCCGGCGGCGAGGACCAGCACGGCGACGAAGGCGGCGACCAGGTAGAGCGGCTCGGCCAGCCGCGAGCGAAAGCCCGCCAGGGCGCCGCGCGCCCTCTCGCCGCGCGTCTGCTCGGGCAGCCCGGCCTCGCGCCGGCGGCGCCGCTCCTCGCGCTCGGAGACCGCCTCGCGCTCGGTGGTCCTCGCCTCGTCCAGCTCCCGCAACTCCTCGGCACGCTTCGCCGCGACCGTCGAGGTCGCGTCCTTGCGCTCGGCGTCGCGCTCGGGCGCCGAGCCGGCCCACTCGCGCAGGCGGCGGATGTCGCGCGCCTGCGAGAAGGCGACCATCGCCAGCAGGGCGAGGCCGAGGAACGCGGCAAGGCCTGCGAAGACGCCGATTTGTTCGATCAGCTCCACGGAGTGACCGCGTGAGGCTACTCGTCGTAGGCGACCGCCGCCGCGTCGCCGCCCGGCGCGGCGATCAGCTCGACCACCCGCTGCGCCAGGTTGGCCTCGTCGCCGGCGAGGACCAGGTGCTCGAGCGAGTTCAGCGTCGCCTCGACCCAATCCGGGTCGAGCGGCGCCTCGCGGACGGCGCGGCGGATCCGCTTCGCCGCGGTCGGCTGATCGCGCTCGTCGACGCCGAAGAGCTCCTCGTGCAGCTTCTCCCCCGGCCGCGGCTTGGTGAACTCGATCGCGATCTCGGCTTCCGGCTCGTAGCCCGCGAGCCGGATCATGTTGCGGGCCAGGTCGACGATCTTCACCGGCACGCCCATGTCGAGCACGAGCACCTCCCCCCTGCCGGCGCCGATGTCGCCGGCGCGGATGACCAGCTGCACCGCCTCGGGGATCGTCATGAAGTAGCGGGTCATCTCCGGGTGGGTGACGGTGACCGGCCCGCCGCGCTCGATCTGGCCGCGGAAGATCGGCACGACGCTGCCCGAGGAGGCGAGCACGTTGCCGAAGCGGACGCTGGCGAAGCGGGTGCCGGGGTGCTTCTGGCCGGCCGACTCGACGATCCACTCCGCCATCGCCTTGGAGGCGCCCATCACGGTCTTCGGGTTGACCGCCTTGTCGGTGGAGACGAGCACGAAGCGCTCGACGTCGGAGGCGGCCGCCGTCTCGGCGGTTATCCGCGTCGCGATCGCGTTGTTGCGCACCGCCTCCAGCGGGTTTGCCTCCATCAGCGGCACGTGCTTGTAGGCGGCGGCGTGGAAGACGACGCTGGGCTTGAAGCGCTGCATCGTCTCCAGCATCCGGCCGGCCTCCTTGCAATCGGCGAGCACCGACTCGACCCGCGTGAAGTGGCGCTGCTCGGTCATCTCGCGGTCGATCTCGAAGAGGTTGTCCTCGGCGTGGTCGAGCATCACCAGCAGGCGCGGGTCGACGCGGGCGATCTGGCGGCAGAGCTCGGAGCCGATCGAGCCGCCCGCCCCGGTGACGAGGACGATGCGGTCGCGCAGGTAGGCGCCGACGCGGTCCAGCTCGACGACGATCGGGTCGCGGCCGAGCACGTCCTCGACCTGGACGTCGCGCAGCTGCTTGTTGAGCTGGACGCCGCCGCGCAGCAGCTCGAACACGGTCGGCAGCGTGCGCACGCGGATCTCGCGCTCGCGGCAGGCGGCGACGACCTGGCCGCGCAGCGTGCCCGGCGCCGAGGGGATCGCGATGACCACCTCGTCGGGCTGCGTCTCGTCGAGGATCGTGGCGATCTGCTTGGTCGAGCCGAGCACCTTGAGGCCGAGCATGCGCATGCCGCGCTTGCGCGGGTCGTCGTCGACGAAGCCGATCGCGGTGGCGCCGAGGTCGGGGTTGAGCTGCAGCTCGCGCACGACCATCTGGCCGCCCGAGCCGGCGCCGACGACCAGCACCTCGTGGCGGGGCAGGCGGCCGGCCCGCGAGGGGCGCTCGACGATCAGCCGCACCGCCAGGCGCGCGCCCGTGATCAGCATCAGGGTGAGCAGGAAGTCCATCACCGCGACCGAGCGCGGCAGGCTGTCGGCGAACGGCCGCAGCACCGTGAAGGCGACGACGAGGATCGCGCTGGCGGCGGTGACGGCGCGAACGATCTGCAGGAAGTCGCGGCCGCTGACGTAGCGCCACCACTTCTGGTAGAGCCCGAAGGCGGCGAAGACGACGAGCTTGCCGGCGACCACGAAGCCCACCGCCTGCGCGAAGAGCACCGAGTAGCGGTGCGGCATCCCCTCGCTCTCGTCGAGGAAGCGCAGGCGAAAGGCGAGGTAGAAGGCGAGCGCGACGAGGGCGCCGTCGGCGATGACCTGGAGCACCCGGGTGCGGTAGACGGGGTGGTTCAACCGGCCCATGGAACCCCGCGAGTCTAGTTGCTGCCGGGCTCTATCCCTACAATGCCCGCTCCCCGCATGCTCCCGCTCGCCAGCGTCACCGACTTCTTCCTCGACCCGATCGTCAACGCGGGGACCGACTTCATCAGCTCGACCGGGCTGCCGGCTGTCTTCGTCCTGATGGCGCTCGAGTCGGCCTGCCTGCCGGTGCCGAGCGAGGCGATCATGCTCTTCGCCGGCTCCAGCGTCGCCGGCGGCGAGCTGACCATGTTCGGCATCGTCGCCGCCGGCGTGCTCGGCAACCTGGTCGGCTCCTGGGCCGCCTACGCGATCGGCTACTACGCCCGCCTCGACCTGCTGGAGAAGAACCGGCTGATCCACCTGCCGCCGAAGTACCTGAAGTGGGCGGACGACTGGTTCGAGCGCTACGGCGACGCGACCGTCTTCTTCACCCGCATGCTGCCGATCATCCGCACCTTCATCTCGCTGCCGGCCGGGGTGGCGAAGATGCCCTTCTGGCGCTTCACCGTGCTCACCCTGCTCGGCTGCATCCCCTGGGTGCTGATGCTGGGCCTGATCGGCCAGGCGGTCGGCGAGAACTGGGAGGAGTGGCGCGGCCACCTCCACTACCTCGACTACGCGGTGCTGGCGGCGGCCGTCGTGCTCGTCGCCTACCTGCTGGTCAGGCGGCGGGGCGGCGGGGACGGGGGCGCGGCGCCCCAGGCCGACGGTGGGGGCGAGGACGGGGCGGGGCCGCCCGAGCCGGAGCCCGCCGCCTCGCGAGGGGCTTGAGCGACCGCGCCGACGGCAGGATCTCCGACCGTCGCGCCCTCGTGCTCGGCGTCGTGCAGGGCCCGGCCGAGCTGCTGCCGGTCTCCAGCTCGGCCCACATCGCCCTCGTCCCCTGGCTCGCCGGCTGGGACTGGGACTCGATCGACCCGGAGGTGCGCAAGAGCCTGGAGGTCGCGCTGCACGCCGGCGCGGCGGCGGCGCTGATCGTCGGCCAGCGCAGGTTGATCGCCGAAGAGCTGCGCGCCTTCGACCTGCGCGGCGCCGTCGTCCTCGCCCTCTCCTTCCTGCCGCCGGCGTTCGTCGGCTACCGCTGGGAGCGGCCGATCGAGCGGCGCTTGGGCGGGCCGCGGGCGACCGCCTACGGCCTCCTCGCCGGGGCGGCGGCGATGTTCCTCGCCGACCGCCGGCCGCAACGGCGCGGGCGCGGCGAGGCCGGCGCGGGCGACGGGCTGGCCCTCGGCGTCGCCCAGGCCGCGGCGCTGGCGCCGGGCGTCTCCCGCAACGGCATCACCCTCGCGGCGGCACGCTGGCGGCGCTTCTCGCGCGACCAGGCGAACCTGCTCTCGCGCACGATCGCGCTGCCGATCATCGTCGGCGCCAGCCTGCTCAAGGGCATGCGCCTCGCCCGCCGCGGCGCCTCGCCGCGGCTGCGCCGCGCGATGGCGGTGGGCACCGCGGCGTCCTTCGCCTCGACCCTCGCCTCCCAACGCCTGATCGAGCTGGTCGAGCGCGACCGGGCGCTCTGGCCCTACTCGGCCTACCGGGCGGGCCTGGCGGCCATCGTCATGCTCCGTCTCTCGCGCCGCTGATCCAAGGTCAGGATGAACGTCGAACCCCCCTCCCCCCCGGTTGCGGTCGTATTTGTCCCCGGTATCCGGGGACAAATACGACCGCTGAGGCTTCGGGGTCGCGCCACAGGGCGGCTGAGCGGGGGGCGGGGCTGAAAGAATCGCTCCGTGAGCGCGGAGCGAGCGAAGCGCGGAGGGCCGGCGTGAGCGGGGCGTACGCGCGGGCCGGCGTCGACCAGGGCGCGGCGGACTCGGCGGTCGCGGCGCTGGTGCGGGCGCTGGGCGCGATCGAGCTGGGGCGGCCCTCGCGGCAGGTGCCGCTGCCCGGCCACTACGCGAGCGTGATCCGGATCGACGAGCGGACCGGGATCGCCCTCTCCACCGACGGGGTGGGGACGAAGCTGTTGCTCGCCGAGCGGCTCGGCCGCTTCGACACGGTCGGCATCGATTGCGTGGCGATGAACGTCAACGACGTGATCTGCGTCGGCGCCGAGCCGCTGGCGATGCTCGACTACATCGCGATCGAGCGCGCCGAGGCCGCGGTCTGCGAGCAGCTCGGCGCCGGCCTGGCGCGGGGCGCCGAGCTGGCCGGGGTCGAGATCCCGGGCGGCGAGCTGGCGCAGCTCGGCGACATGGTGCGCGGCTTCGACGTCGCCGGGGCGTGCTTCGGCACGGTCGCCCTCGACGCGATCGTCGACGGCTCCGCCGTGCGGCCGGGCGACCCCGTGATCGGCCTGCCCTCCTCGGGCCTGCACTCCAACGGCTACACGCTGGCCCGCTCGGCGCTGGACGGCCTGGCGCTGGACGAGGACCCCGACGGGCGGCTGGGCCGGCCCCTCGGCGAGGCCCTGCTCGAGCCGACCGAGATCTACGTCAAGCCGGTGCTCGAGCTGCTGCGCTCCGCGGTCGAGGTGCGCGGCCTCGCCCACATCACCTCCGGCGGCCTTGGCAACCTCGGCCGCCTGGCGGCGGATGTCTCCTACGAGATCGACGACCCTCTTCCGGTGCCCCCCCTCTTCGACCTGATCCAGGAGCGCAGCGGCGCCTCCGGCGGGGAGATGCACGAGGTCTTCAACATGGGTTGCGGCTTCTGCTGCGTCGTCGGCGGCGGCGGTGGCGAAGAGGGTGCCGCGGTCGAGCTCCTGCGCCGACACTACCCTGGAGCGAAGCGGATCGGGTCGGCCGTCAAAGGGCCGCGCCAGGTCCACCGTCACTGAATGGAGGCTCGGCCCTCAAGCGCGATGATCGGCACGGTGCTCTCCGGCCGCTACCGGCTGGAGGCGAAGCTGGGCAGCGGTGGCATGTCGACCGTCTACCTGGCGCGCGACCGGACGCTGGACCGGCCGGTGGCGGTGAAGGTGATGCACCGCGAGATGTCCGAGCAGGCCGACCAGCTGGAGCGCTTTCGCCAGGAGGCGCGGGCGGTGGCGAAGCTCTCCCACCCCAACGTCGTCGCGGTGATCGACGCCGGCGAGGACGGGGGCCACCCCTACATCGTCTTCGAGTACGTCGAGGGGGAGACGCTGAAGCAGCGGATCGCCCGCGACGGGGCGCTCGACCCGCAGGAGGCGATCGCCTACGCGATCGAGATCGCCCGCGGCCTCTCGGTCGCCCACGGGCGCAACATGGTGCACCGCGACATCAAGCCGCAGAACGTCCTGATCGACGCCGAGGGGCGGGCGAAGCTGACCGACTTCGGCATCTCGCGCCAGCTCGAGCAGGACGGGATGACGGCGACGGGCCGCGTGCTCGGCACGACCGACTACGTCGCCCCCGAGCAGGCGATGGGCCGCAAGGTCGACCCGCGCTCCGACGTCTACTCGCTCGGCGTCGTCCTCTACGAGATGCTGGTCGGCCAGGTCCCCTTCAGCGCCGACAGCCAGGTGGGCGTGGCGATGAAGCACGTCAACGAGGAGCTGCCGGACGTGCAACGGCGCCGCCCGGAGATCTCCGCCGCGGTGGCGCTGGTGGTCGAGCGGGCGACCGCGAAGAGCCCCGAGCAACGCTACCAGCGGGTCGGCGAGATGGTCGACGACCTCTCCACCGCGCTGGAGGTCGAGGCGGCGCGGGCGGGCTCGACCACCGGCGAGGCGACCAGCGTGCTCGAGGCCGTGCCGGCGCCGAAGCGCAAGCTCTCCGGGCGGGGGCGCTGGAGCTGGGCCGCGATCCTCGGCCTGCTGCTCGTCGCCGGCGGCGCGCTCGCCGCCGTGCAGCTGATCTCCAGCGGCGACATCGGCGGCGGCGGCGCGGCGCAGGGCAAGGGCCAGCCGCTGGCGATCGAGTCGGCGACCGACTACGACCCCCAGGGCGACGAAGATGAGATCGGCTCCAAGATCGGGCTCGCCGTCGACGGCGACCCCAGCGGCACCGCCTGGGAAACCGAGCACTACGACTCGGCCGACTTCGCCGGCACCAAGACCGGCCCCGCGCCCGGCGTCGGCCTCTACGTGACGACCGCCTCCCCGGCGCGGCCGAGGACGATGATCGTGCGCACCCCGACCCCCGGCTGGAACGCCCAGGTCTTCGCCGCGCCCTCCGGCCCGCCCGCCGAGATCTCCGAATGGGGCGAACCCGTCGGCGTCGTCGCCGGCGCCTCCCCCACCGTGGAGATCGACCTGACCGTCCCCCGCCCCTCCCGCTACTTCCTGCTCTGGTTCATCGAAGCCTCCGAAGCCCGCGACCAGCCCGGCCGCTACCAGGTGGAGATCACCGACGTGGAGCTGCGCGGGTGAAAGCGCGGTAGATGTCGAGGTGGTCGAGGTTGCGCGAGGTGCGAGGTGCGAGGTGCGAGGTCAAGGTTGCGCGGGGTGCGGGGCTCAGAACTCGTGGCTGCGGACGTGCTCGTGGCGCTCCAGCGCCAGCTCCACGAGGCGATCGCAGAGGGCCGGGTAGGGGAGGCCGGAGGCGGCCCAGAGCTTGGCGTAGACGCTGGTCTCGGTGAAGCCGGGCATCGTGTTGACCTCGTTGACGAGGACGGCGCCGTCGGCGGCGGCGAAGAAGTCGCAGCGGGCGAGGCCGGCGCAGCCGGCCAGCTCGAAGGCGGCGAGGGCGAGCTCGCGGAGGCGGGCCAGCTGCGCCTCGGGAAGGGGGGCCGGGACGAGCAGCTCCATGCCGCCCTCGCGGTACTTGGTCTCGTAGTCGTACCACTCGGCGTCGGCGACGACCTCGCCGGGCTGGGAGGCCTCGACCGCATCGTTGCCGAGCAGCGAAATCTCGACCTCGCGGCCGGGCGCGGCGGCCTCGACGATCGTGCGCGGGTCGTGGCGGCGGGCCAGCTCGACCGCGGCGTCCAGCTCGGCGAGGTCATCGACCCGACTGATGCCGACGCTCGACCCCAGCCGCGAGGGCTTCACCCAGAGCGGGGCGCGCAGCGCCGCGCAGCGCTCGCGCCAGCCCGGCTCGCCGGCGGCGACGAACTCGACCTGGGGGATGCCCGCCGCGGCGAAGAGCCGCTTCAGGGTGAGCTTGTCCATGCAGGTCGCCGAGGCGAGCACGTCGGAGCCGACGTAGGGGACGTCGAGCCACTCGAGCAGGCCCTGCACGCTGCCGTCCTCGCCGAAGGGGCCGTGCAGGGCCGGGAAGGCCGCGGTCGCGCCGAGCAGGCCCTCGCCGGGGACGAGCGAGACCGGCTCGCCGGCGCGGCTCCACGCCCCCTCGCGTGAGATCGTCACCCGCAGCGGCTCGTGCCCGGCCTGCTCCAGCCCCCGCGCCACCGCCTCGGCCGAGCGCAGCGACACCTCGTGCTCGGAGGAGCGCCCGCCGCCGAGGACCGCGACCCTCACGCCGCTCCGGGGCCGCCGCTGGCGCGCGAGAGGCGGCACGTCCGTCATTCCGCTTCGGGTTCGGGTTCGGCGGCGGCCTTGCCGACGACGATAGTCACCGTGCTGCCCGGTTCGACTTCCGAGCCGGGCGGCGGGAACTGGTCGGTGACGCGGCCGACCTGAGCCGGCACTTCGGTTTCCCGCTCGGAGACGCTCGGCTCGAGGCCGGCGGCGCGCACCGCTTCCACCGCTTCGCGGCGCAGCTTGCCGATCGCGTTGGGCACGCTCGCCATCTCCTCCCCCCGCGAGACGACGATCGTCACGGTCGAGCCGACGCGCAGGCGCGAGCCGGCGCTGGGCGCCTGGCGGATCACCTCGCCGGCCGGCGAGGAGCTTTCCGCCTCTTCGACGCTGGGGAGGAGGCCGCGGCCGCGGATCCGCTGCACGGCGACGGAGCGCGGCGTGCCGACCAGCACCGGCACCGTCGCCAGCCGCGGGCCGCTGGAGACGACGAGCAGCACGTCGCTGCCGCGGGTGACCGTCTCGCCGCCGCGCGGCTCGGTGCGCACCACCCGCCCCGCCTCGACCTCGTCTGAGGTCGCCGTTTCCACCGTGGCGGCGAGGCCGGCCTCTTCGAGCGCTTCTTCGGCCTCGGCGGTGGCGAGGCCCGCGGTCGAGGGCACTTTGGCGCGGCCGGGGCCGGCGCTGACGGTCAGCATCACCTTCGGCTTCGAGCAGAAGAAGGCGAGCAAGGCGCAGTCGAGCGAGGCCTCCCCGGCCGGCGGTGAGGCGGCCGGGTCCTGCTCGAGCACGGTGTTGGCCGACGCTTCGCGCTGCACCCGGCTGACCTCGCCGACGCTGAAGCCGTTCTGCTCGAGCAGGGCGATCGCCACGCCGAGCTGGTTGCCGGTCACCGCGGGCACCTCGGTGGTCGTGTCGCGAGTCAGGGCGAAGCCGACCAGGGCGCCGATCAGCACGGCGATCGCGACGAGCAGCCAGCGGCGGCGCCAGCGGCGGCGCTCCTCCGCCTCCTCGTCGTAGCCCTCGGCGACCGGCTCCTCCGGGGTGGCGACCGCCGGCGGCAAGGGGGCGAAGGCGGCGGTGCCGCCGTCGCCTCCACCCGGCTCGCGCAGCGCCGCGTCGAGCGCGGCGATGAAGGCGTCGGCGCTCTGGAAGCGCTGGCCGGGGTCCTTTTCGAGCGCCCGCATCACCACCGCGTCGAGCGCCGGGGAGACGCGCGGGGCGATCGAGCTGGGCCGCTGGGCGGGCTGGGAGACCTGTTTCATCGCCACGGCCACCGCCGAGTCGCCCTCGAAGGGGACCTGTCCGGTCAGCGCCTCGTAGAGCATCACGCCGATCGAGTAGAGGTCGGAGAGCGGGGTCACCTCTTCGCCCTGGGCCTGCTCGGGCGAGAGGTAGTGCGGCGTGCCCATCACCGAGCCCGTCTGGGTGATCTCCGAGACGCCCGCGCGGGCGATGCCGAAGTCGGTCACCGTGGCCTTGCCGTCGGCGTCGACGATCACGTTCTGCGGCTTCAAGTCGCGATGGACGACGTCGTGGCGATGGGCGAAGCGCGCTCCCTCGAGCACCTGGCGGATCAGCCGGGCCGCCTGCTCGGGCTCCAGGCCGGCGTCGATCAGCTGCTTCAGCGAGCGGCCGTGCAGGTACTGCATGGCGATGTAATAGGTGCCGTCGACGGAGCCGCGGTCGAAGACGGCGACGACGTTGGGGTGCTGGAGGCTCGCCGCCGCCTCGGCCTCGCGGCGGAAGCGCTCGACGAACTCGCGGTCCTGGGCGAAGCGGCCGTGCAGGACCTTCAGCGCCACCTGGCGCTGAAGGTGAGTGTCCTCGGCCAGCCAGACGTCGGCCATGCCGCCGGCGCCGATCCGCTGCATGACGCGGTAGCGGTCGTCGATCGTGGTCCCCTGTGTCACCTCAGCCACGCGCAGCCCCCTCGGTCGATGGGCCGAAATGTCGCCCCAGAGTTGACATTTCGGCCCATCGGCGGCTGTTCTATCTCATTCACCGGCGAGGACAGATTCCGCCACTTCGCGGAAGATCGGCGCGGCGACTTCGCCGCCGAACTGGGTCGTGCACTCGACCGTCACCGCGAGGGCGATCCGCGGGTCCTCGGCCGGGGCGAAGCCGACGAACCAGGCCTGGTTCTCGTCGCTGCCGCCGCCGCAGGACTCGTTGAACGGCGTTTCCGCCGTGCCGGTCTTGCCGGCCACGGCGACCCCCGGGATCGCCGCGTTCGTCCCCGTGCCTTCGTTGACGACGTCCTGCATCGCGGTGTTCAGCTCCGCCGCCGTCTCCTCGTCGATCGGCTGACTGTACTCGGACGGGTCGAGGCGCTTGGTGACGCGGCCGTCGGGGTCGACCACGCGGCTCCAGATCTGCGGCCGCATCTGGCGGCCGCCGTTGGCGATCGCCGCCACCACCTCGGCCATCTGCAGCGGCGTGACCAGCAGCCGCTCCTGGCCGATCGCCAGCCGCGCCAGGTCGAGCGGGTCCTCGCGGGTGAGCAGCTCGTCTTCCTCGAAGAGGCCGCTGGTCGAGAGCTGGTCTGCCGGCAGGTCGATCGCCGGCTTCGTATTGAAGCCGAAGCGGTCCATGTATTCGAACATCGTCTCGGCGCCGACGCGCTCGCCGAGCTGGCCGAACCAGGTGTTCACCGAGTTGGTCAGGGCGGTGTCGAGGGCGGTGTCGAAGAAGTCCTGGCCGAAGTCGTTCTGCAGCGGCTGGCCCTGCACTTCGAGCGAGCCCGGCGCGTCGATCTGCGTCTCCGGCGTGATCGTGCCGGAGTCCAGGCCCGCCGCGGCGGTGACCACCTTGAAGGTCGAGCCGGGCGGGTAGCGGCCCTGCGTGGCCCGGTTGAAGAGCGGCGTCGTCAGCGCGTCGCGATTCAGCTCGGCCAGCTCGAAGGGGATCCGGTTCGGGTCGTAGGGCGGGTTGGAGGCGAGCACGCGCACCCGGCCGCTGCTCGGCTCGATCCCCACGACGGCGCCGAAGCCGACCGCTTCGAGCCCGGCGAGGGCGGTGCGCTGCGCGTCGGGGTAGAGGTTGGTGGCGACGTCGTTGCCCGCCTCTCGCCCGCCGCGCAGCTCCTCGAGGATCGAGCCGAATTCCGAGCCCTCGCCGACCAGCTCGTCGTTGTGGAACTGCTCGAACTCGGTGTCGCCCTCTTCGACGAAGCTGTAGCCGACCGGGTGGCCGTAGAGGGGGCCCTCGGGGTAGCGGCGCACGTAGCGGCGCGCCTCGCCGCGGCCCTTCGGCACCGAGCGGGCGATCACCGTCCCGTCGGCGGCGAGGATGCGGCCGCGCTCGATCCGCTGCTGCTCGAACAGCGGCCGCTTGTTGGCGTCCTCTTCGCGCAGCGCCTCGGCATCGAAGACCGACCAGTAGGACGTGAAGCCGACGAGGGCCGCGAAGAGCGCCACGACGAGGGAGAAGAGCTTGACGATCTGGCGGTTCACGCGGGGCCCGCCCCCAGCCTGCCTCGCGCCGCAACCGCCTCGCGCCGCGCCCGGTCGGAGACCAGCAGCAGCAGGGCCAGCAGGACGAAGTTGGCGACGATCGAGCTGCCGCCGTAGCTGATGAAGGGCAGGGTGACGCCGGTCAGCGGGATCGCCCGGGTGACCCCGCCGATGATCACGAAGGCCTGGATCGCGAAGACGGCGGTGAGGCCGGTGGCGAGCAGCTTCGAGAAGCCGTCGTCTGCCATCAGGGCGATCTTGAAGCCCCGCGCCGCGATCAGCAGGTAGATCGCCACGACGGCGCAGGCGCCGAAGAGGCCGAGCTCGTTGACGATCAGCGAGTAGATCGTGTCGGTCTGCGCCGCCGGCAGCAGCGCTCGGTCGGTGCCGGGGATCGTGATCAGCGCCTGCCCGAAGCCCGCACCGAAGAGCCCCCCGTCGGCCTGGGCGAAGATCGACTGCAGGATCTGGTACCCGGCGGCCTGCGGGTGCGCGTAGGGGTCGAGCCAGATCTCGATGCGGTCGTGGACGTGCGGCACGGTCGAGGCGAAGAACCAGGCGCCGAGCAGGAACATCGCCATGCCGATCGCGACGAAGGAGAAGCGGCCGGTGGCGACGTAGAGCAGGGCGAGGAAGGCGGCGAAGAACATCAGCGAGCTGCCCAGGTCGCGGATGAAGACGAGCATGAGCATCGAGGCGCCCCAGACGACCAGCACCGGGCCGAAGTGCTTGAGCGGCGGCAGGGTGACGCCGAGCAGGCGGCGGGCGCCGACGATGAGCACCTCGCGCCGCTCGCGCAGGTAGCTGGCGAGGAAGACGACGAGGCAGATCTTCGAGAACTCGGCCGGCTGGAAGGCGAGCGGGCCGAGCTTCACGCCGAGGTAGGCGCCGTTGACCTGCTGGCCGATGCCGGGCAGGCGCGGCGCCAGCAGGAGCAGCAGCCCGGCGGCGGCGATCGTGTAGCGGTAGCGCTCGAGCACGTCGTAGTCGCGCAGGAAGTGGATCGTCAGCGCGAAGAGGACGAGGCCGAGGACGAACCAGTTGGCCTGATCGCCGGCCAGCTCGGCGTCGATGCGGTAGATCATCACCAGGCCGAAGGCGGTGAGCAGGGCGACGAGCGGGAAGAGGTAGGGGTCGGCGTCGGGCAGGCGGACGCGCAGGTAGACGTGGGTGGCGACGCAGACGGCGAGGAAGTAGGCGCCGTAGACGAGGCTGGCCTCGTCGAGGCGAGCGCTCTGCTGGGCGAAGACGGCGGTGAAGCCCGCGGTGAGCAGCAGGGCGACCGGGACGAGAGCCGTCAGCTCCCGGTTGCGTGCGCTCATCGCGCCCCTTGCGAGGCTTCGATGTCTTCGATCAGCGAGACGGCGTCGGCGCGGGAGCGCAGGTCGTGGCCGGTCACCGCCTCGCGGCGGCGCGGCGGCAGGGAGTCGGTCTGGATCGGGCTCGCGTAGCGCTCCCGGTAGAGCTCGACGCCGAAGGGAAGCTCGTAGGGCAGGCCGCGGTAGAGCGCCACCCGACCCCCCTCGTCGCTGCCGAGGAACCAGACCTGGCGACTGCCGTACCAGCCGCCGAAGACCAGCGCCGCGAGCACGGCGATGGCGGCGAGCGCCTTGGCGGCGCGGCGCAGGCCGCGGCGGCGGGGCTTGGCGGCGAGCTGCTCGCGGCGCTGGCGGGCTGCCGCGGCGGCGGCGCGGCGGCGCACCTCGGTCGGGGTCAGCCCCGCCTCCTCGGCCGTGGGGCCGATCAGGGTCGCGCCGTCGTCGGGGCGCGGCGGCGCGGCGGCGTCCTCGACGCGGAAGGCGAGCGCGGTGATGTTGTCGCGCCCGCCCGCCCGGTTGGCTTCGTCGACCAGCGCCCGCACCGCCGCCTCCATCGAGCTGGCCCGCCCGAGCAGGCGGGCGATCTGGGCCTCGTCGAGCATCGTCGTCAGCCCGTCGGAGCAGATCAGGAAGACGTCGCCGGGGGCGGCGGCGACCGTGTGCACGTCGGGCTCCACGTCGGGCTCGGGCCCCAGCGCCCGGGTGATGATCGAGCGCTGCGGATGGTCCTCGGCCTGGGCGTCGGTGAGCTGCCCCTTGCGGCGCATCTCCTCGACCAGCGAGTGGTCGCGCGTGAGCTGCTCCAGACGGCCGCCGCGCAGGCGGTAGGCGCGGCTGTCGCCGACGTGGCCGATCGCCACCTCTTCGCCCTCGGCGTCGACGATCGCCGCGGTCAGCGTCGTCCCCATCCCCGCCCGCGAGGGGTCGGCGCGGGCGAGCTCGTGGATGCGCCGGTTGGCGGCGGCGATCGTCTCGCGCAGCAGCTTCTCGAGCGGCCCGCCGGCCAGGTCGACGTCGAAGGCGTCGGCGGCGGCGCGCGAGGCGACCTCGCCCGCCTGGGCGCCACCCATGCCGTCGGCGACGACGAAGATCGGCGCGCGGGCGAAGAAGGAGTCCTCGTTGGCATGGCGCGCGCGGCCCGTGTCGGAGCGGAAGCCCTGGTCCTCGACGCGCAGCATCAGCCCGACTCGTACCTGAGCTCGGTGTCGCCGATGCGCACCACGTCGCCGTCGATCAGCTCCGCCTCGTCGCTGAGCGCGGCGTCGTTGAGGGTCGTCCCGTTGGTGGAGCCCATGTCCTCGACGTAGGCGCGGCCATCGCGGCTGAAGATCCTCGCGTGCAGGCCGGAGGCGTAGCGGTCGTCGATGCGCACGTCGGCCTCCGCGGAGCGGCCGATCGAGAGGCCGCCGATCAGGTCGAAGCGCTCGCCGGGCTCGAGGCCGCCACCGCGCTCGACGACCAGCCAGGCGTCCGTCGCCGGCGCCGGAGCGGCGGCCTGGTGGAAGCCGGTCGCGTCGGGCGCCGGCGCGACCGTGCGGCGCAGGTCCTTGAGGGCGCTGCGGGCGATCCAGAGCAGGAAGAGGTAGAGAACGGCCAGGAAGCCGAACTTGAGGGCGACGGAGATCGGGTCGTAGTCCACGCGCTAGCGCTCGAGGTCGAACAGGAAGGTCGTGGTGCCGAGGGTGACCTGGTCGCCCGGGCCGAGGCGGGCCGAGGAGACGCGACGCCCGTTCACCTTGATCCCGTTGGTCGAGCCGAGGTCGGCGATCGTCCACTCCCCCGACTGCCCGCGGCGCAGCTCGGCGTGGCGGCGCGAGACGTTGGGGTCGCCGAGCACGCACTCGGCTTCCTTGGAGCGGCCGATCGTCGCCCGCGGGCCCTCCAGCACGTAGCGGCGGTCGTCGAGCACGACGACCGCGCGGGTGGCGACGGCGGTGCGCTCGGTGCGCTCGGCGGCGTCGGCGGCGCGGGCCTCGACCGCCGAGTAGACCATCGTGTGGCCCTCCTCGCCCTGGCGCGGCGCCTCGCCCTCGCGGGCGGGGGGCTTGACCAGGCGCGTCTGGATGCCGAACTCGCCCAGCCGCAGCCGCTCGTCTGTCTCGAAGCCGACCGCGGGCCGCGTGAGCAGATCGTAGCTTCGCCGTCGCGCGTGCTCGAGCAGGTAGCCGGAGAGCTCCTGCTCGAGCGAGCGCTCGTAGCCCTCGAGCTTCGCCCGGTCGCGCCTGGAGAGGTAGACGGTGTACTCGTTGGGCACGTAGACGCGGGCCACCCCGGCCGTCTTGTGCGCGTCCATCTCCTTGGCGAGCTTGCGGGCCAGCTCGACCGGCTGCACCTCGGAGCTGAAGGCGCGGTTGAAGACGCCCTCGACGAGGCCTTCGATGCGACTCTCGAGGTTGCGTAGGACGCTGATCGTTGGCTCCTTTTCGCGGCCGAGGCGGGGCCGGGGTGGCGTGGGAATCCTACGGGAGGAGGGCGCCGTGACCGGCGGCGAGCCAGGCGCCGAGGACCGCGGCGGCGGCGACCGCGCCGAGGCGCAGGCCGAGCGAGCGCCCGCGGCGAGGCGGGCGCTCGGCGAGGCGGGGCAGCGAGTCCTCGATCGCCGTGCCGAGCCGGTCGAGGCCGGGCCTGCGCTCGGGCCGCGTGCCCAGGCAGGCGTCGACGGTCTCGCAGAGCTGCCGCGGCAGGTCGGGACGGAGGCGGCGCAGCGGCCGCAGGCGGCCGCCGATCGCCCGCGCCGTCGCCGCGGGACCGGCGCGGCGCACCGGGTGCTCGCCGCTCCAGCACTCGTACAGCATCAGCGCCAGCGAGTAGACGTCGGCGGCGGGGCCGGCGTCGCGCCCCTCGGCCTGCTCGGGCGCCATGTAGGCGAGGGTGCCGACCACGTCGCCGGGCGCCGTGAGGGCGGCGGAGTCGGCGAGGCGGGCCACCCCGAAGTCCATCAGCTTGGCGCGCGGCTCTCCCTCCTCCCCGGCGACGAGAACGTTCTGCGGCTTGACGTCGCGGTGGACGACGCCGCGGTCGTGGGCGTGGTCGAGCGCCTCGCAGAGATCGGCGCCGATCTCGCCGATCTCGCGGTCGCTGAGGGCGCCCTCGCGGTGTAGCTCGGCCAGGGTGGAGCCGTCGACCAGCTCGGTCACCAGCAGCGCCTTGCCCTCCTCCTCGCCCAGCTCGTAGAGGGTGACGATCCCGGGGTGGTTGAGCCTGGCCGCCGCCTGCGCCTCGCGCAGCACGCGGCGCGAGGGACGCGAGCCCGTCGACTCGATCGCCTTGACGGCGACCGGGCGCTCGAGGCGGCCGTCCCAGGCCTCGTAGACGGTGCCGAAGCCGCCGCTGCCGATGCGGCGCTCGATCAGAAAGCGGTTGAGGACGAGCGAGCCGACCAATGCACTTACCGGGCTTCGCCGCGAATCCGCTTCCTCCTGCGACATACTCCCTGCTTCTTGGAGGGTTCCTCGGCAACCACACCGGCCCGGCGCCGACCGTCCCGCCGCCCCGAGAGGCAGCAGATCATGCTGCGCCGGGGGCTGGCCCTCGGCGGCGGCCTGCTCTTGCTGATCCTGATCGTGCTCGGCGTCAAGGGCTGCCTGGACGCGCGCAAGAACCGTGCCCTGAGCGACTACGCGGGCGACGTCACCCAGATCGTCGACGAGACCGACCAGACCCGCAAGAGCTTCTTCGGCAAGCTCTCCGACCCGGGCGGGCTCTCGGTCACCGACTTCGTCGCCGAGGTGGAAGCCGACCGCAGCGCGATGGACAACTACGCCAACCGCGTCGACGGGCTCGACGCCCCCGGCGACATGAGCGACGCCCAGGACACCCTGGAGCTCGTCTACCTGCTGCGCAGCAGCGCGATGAACGAGATCGCCCGCCAGATGCGGACGGCGCTCGGGAACGTCGGCGCGGCGCGGGCGGCGGACCGGATCGCCGCCCAGATGCGGACGCTGCTGGCCGCCGACGTGCTCTACACCGCCGTGGTGCGGCCGGAAATCGACGGCGTCCTCGCCGGCAGCGGGATCTCGGGCAGCGACGTGCCGAAAAGCGTCTTCGTCCCGGACGGCACCAGGTGGCTCGACGACGGTGCCGTCTCCGCTGCCCTCTCCGCGGTGAGCGGTGGCGCCGGCGGCGATACGTCCGGCATCCACGGGCTCGGCCTGCGCCCGACCAGCGTCGACGGCGTCGAACTGTCGGCGGAATCGACCACCGCCGTGGCCAGCGAAGGGACGCCGGAAGTCGAAGTCCAGGTGCAGAACCAGGGCGAATCGACCGAGAACGGCATCGGCGTCACCGTGACGGCCGGGGGTACGACGGTGGAACAGCAGATCGGCAGCATCGAAGCGGGCGAAACGGCGACCGTCTCGATCCCGCTGACGCCGGCGCCGAAAGGCGAAGTGACGCTCGAGGTGGAGGTCGACACGGTGCCGGGCGAGCAGGTTTCCGAGAACAACGAAGCCAGCTACGCCGTCGCCTTCGAATAGCGGGGACCGCGTGCGGATCGCCTACCTGGGACCGGCGGGGACCTTCACCGAGGACGCCCTGCTCGAGGCGCTCGGCCCCGGCGCCGCCTTCGAGCCGCTGCGCACGGCGACCGTCCACGACGCGATCGTCGCGGTCGAGCGGGGCGAGGCGGAGCGCGCCCTCGTCCCCTTCGAGAACTCGATCGAGGGCTCGGTGCGCAGCACCCTCGACACGCTCGCCTTCGACGTCGCCGGCGTGACGATCGTCGGTGAGCACGACTTCGCGGTCCACGCCAACCTGATCGCCGGCCGCGAGCTGGAGCTGGAGGCGATCGAGAGGGTCCTCTCCCACGGTCAGCCCCTCGCCCAGTGCGCCCGCTTCCTGCGCCGCCACCTGCCCGAGGCCGAGCGGGTCGTCTCGACGAGCACGGCCGAGGCGGTGCGGCTGGTCTGCGAGCCGGTCAACGCCGGGCGCGGCTGGGCGGCGATCGGGGCGCGCTCGGCGGTCGCCGAGTACGGCGCCACGATCCTCGCCGAGAGCATCGAGGACGAGGCCAACAACGTCACCCGCTTCGTCTGGATCGCCCCGGCCGGGACCGAGCCGGGCGAGGGCGGCACGTGGAAGACCTCGCTCGTCTTCGCCGAGCTGGGCGAGGACCACCCCGGCGCCCTGGTCGAGGCCCTGCGGGAGTTCTCCTCGCGCGGCGTCAACCTCTCCCGCATCGAGTCCCGCCCCCTGCGCAGCGAGCTGGGCCGCTACATGTTCTTCTGCGACCTGGAGGGACGAGAAACCGAGCGAGCCGTGGCAGAGGCCATCGCGGCGCTGCGCACCAAGGCGGAGTCGGTGCGGATCCTGGGTTCCTACCCCGTCGACTGAGCCTCCCCCGGGACTCCAGGCACGCCCTGCGTAGAATCCCCGAGCAACATGGCACGCGTGCTCGTACTCAACGCGACGTATGAGCCGATCAACGTTTGCACGTTGAGACGCGCCGCTGTGCTGCTGCTCAAGGAGAAGGCGGAGCTGCTGGAGCGCCGCGAGGGGGCGATCCACTCCGAGCACATGACGATGGAGCGGCCCGACGTGATCCGCCTGGTCAACTACGTGCGCATCCCACGGGAAGCGCACAGGAGGAAGATCACCCGCCGCGCGGTGCTGGCGCGGGACTCGTGGACCTGCCAGTACTGCGGCTCGCGCAAGTCGGGCCTCACGGTCGACCACGTGATCCCGCGCAGCCGCGGCGGCAAATCGGTCTGGGAGAACATCGTCGCCGCCTGCGCGGCCTGCAACCGCCGCAAGGGCAACCGCCTCCCCCGCGAGATCCACATGCACCCCAGGAGCGCCCCCAAGGCCCCGGGGCCGACCGTCTTCATCCAGGTGGCGAGCCCCAGCATCCCCGCCGCCTGGCAGCAGTATTTGCCCGCGGCCGCCTAGGCTTCGAGCGAATCCTGCGCGGGCGGCTCCCCCGCTCCGGAGTCGTCATCGACAACCAGAGCTACTGCCGAAACCCGGTCGTCGTCCTTCATGTTCATCACCCGCACGCCCTGGGTCGGGCGGCCCATCTGAGAGATGCCGCCGGCCTGGGTGCGCTGGACCATGCCGTTCTGGGAGATGAAGAGGAGGTCCTGGTGCTCGCGGACGATCAGCGCGCCGGCGAGTCCGCCCTTCTTGGCGGTCAGCTTGGCGGTCAGCACTCCCTTCGTGCCGCGGCCCTTGACCGGGTACTCGGAAACCGAGGTGCGCTTGCCGTAGCCGTTGTCGGTGACGACGAACAGCTCCGAGTCGTCGCGGGCGACGTCCATCGCCAGCACGCGGTTCTGCGCGCCGTCGACCTTGCCGGCGACGTTCATCCCCTTGACGCCGCTGGTGTCGCGGCCCATCGGCCGCACCGCGTCCTCCGAGAAGCGCGAGGCGTGGCCGGACTTGGAGACGAGCAGCAGGTCGTCCTCGCCCGAGGTGAGCCGCACCTGGACCAGCTCGTCGCCGTCGCGGATCTTGATCGCGATGATCCCGTCGGCGCGGATCGGCGTGTTGTAGGCGGTGAACTCGGTCTTCTTGACCAGTCCCCGCGCGGTGGCGAAGACGAGGTACCTGTTCTCGCTGAAGTCGCGGGTGGGGATCACCGCGGTCACCTTCTCGCCCTCGCGCAGCGGCAGCACGTTGACCAGGGCGCGCCCTTTCGAGGTGCGCGCCCCCTCCGGCAGCTCGTAGACCTTGAGCCGGTAGACCTTGCCCCGGTTGGTGAAGAAGAGCAGGAAGTCGTGGGTCGAGCAGATGTGCAGATGCTCGATGTAGTCGTCCTCCTTGAGGTCCATCCCCATCACGCCGCGCCCGCCGCGGCGCTGCTGCCTGTAGGTCGCGAGGGGAAGGCGCTTGGCGTAGCCGGAGTGGGTGAGCGAGATCACCATCTGCTGGTCGGCGATCATGTCCTCGATGTTCATGTCGCCCTCGAAGTGGGTGATCTCGGTGCGCCGCTCGTCGCCGTAGCGCTTGTCGACTTCGTCGAGCTCGCCGACGATCAGCGCGTCGATCCGCGCCGGGTCGCCGAGGATCGCGCGCAGCTCGGCGATCCGGCCGAGCAGCTCGCCGTGCTCCTCGCGCACCTTGTCGGACTCCAGGGCGGTGAGGCGGGCGAGGCGCATGTCGAGGATCGCCTGCGCCTGCTCGGCGGAGAGCTCGAAGCGCTCGACCAGGCCGCTCTTGGCCGTTTCGGTGTCGGCCGAGGCGCGGATCAGCTCGATCACCGCGTCGAGGTTGTCGAGCGCGATCAGCAGCCCCTCGAGGATGTGGGCGCGCGCCTCGGCGCGGCGCAGCTCGTGCTGGGTGCGGCGGATGACGATCTCGCGCTGGTGGCCGGCGTAGTGCTCGATCAGCTCCTTGAGGCTGAGCGTGCGCGGCACGCCGTCGACGAGGGCGACCATGTTGACGCCGAAGGTGCTCTGCATCGCGGTGCGCTTGTAGAGCTGGTTGAGCACCACCTCGGGCGGGTCGCCGCCGCGCTTGGTCTCGATCACCAGGCGCATCCCGGAGCGGTCGGACTCGTCGCGCAGGTCGGAGATGCCGGTGATCTTCTTGTCGCGGACGAGGTCGGCGATCTTCGCGATCAGGCCGCCGTCGCCGCCCTTCTTGACCATGAAGGGCAGCTCGGTGACGACGATCGCGTCGCGCCCTCCCTTGAGCGGCTCGACGTGGGCGCGGGCGCGCACCCGCACCGAGGCGCGGCCGGAGGCGTAGGCGTCGCGGATCCCCTCCGCGCTCATCAGGCCGCCGCCGGGGAAGTCCGGGCCCTTGACGTGCTCCATCAGCCCGGCCAGATCGATGCCCGGGTTCTCGATGTAGGCCTTGACCGCGCCGATCGACTCGCTCAGGTTGTGCGGCGGGATGTTCGTCGCCATCCCCACCGCGATCCCGGCGGCGCCGTTGACCAGCAGGTTGGGGAAGCGCGCCGGCAGCACCAGGGGCTCCTGCTGGGATTCGTCGTAGTTCGGCCCCCACTCGACCGTGTCCGCTTCGATGTCACGCAGCAGCTCGGTGGAGAGGCGGGCGAGGCGGGCCTCGGTGTTGTGACTGACGAATCCGTTGGTCAGGAAGGAATGATCGTCGGTCTCGACCCGCAGCGAGTAAGCAGGCTGAACTCCAGCGTCCGTCACCGACTCGACCTCGGCGTAGAAGTAGTCGCCAGTAATCAATGGCGCCACCACTTCGCGCACCTCGGGCGATGCAATGCGCTCCATGATCGCTGTCCCACCCTGCTCCCAGCGCTCGATCCGATCGACGTTGTGACGTTGTAGCCAATCGCGATCGGTCCCTCGCGAGTCGCAATCCGAGCGGATGTAGGAAGCTACGAAGGGGACGTGGTCATGACTCAGAGCTCGGCTCCGGGTCGGGATAGACCCAAGGTCCCGCTCGAGCTTGTCTTGCTTGGCACCGACGAACCCAACGTTGAGCGAGAAAAGGCGCGCGTCTCGTCGGTTGGTGATCACGACCTTGAACTCACCCTTTTCATAGCGGCAGATTCGCGAGACGACTCCGGACTCGAGCAGGAGTGCCTGGACGTCGCGGGCCAGCTGCTCGCTGTAGGTGGAGTACGAAACCTGAATTGTGTTGCGGGGAAGTCGCGAGGACGAGCCGTCGCCCGTGAAGAGCGCGCGGAGGAAGGCTCGCTTGAAGCGTGGTCGCGAGCGCCAGACGAACTCGGGCACCTCCTTCTCTCGTGCCGCGACAAACGCCCCCGCCAGCAGTGCCAGCTTTGCATCTTCGTCACTGAGGGGCTGGTCATCGGATTGAGCCGTACGTGACACCAGCACACGGTCTCCTGGGCCAATCTCATCAAGCAGCTTCCAGAGGAGGAGGGGCACGCCGGCCATGTCGACCAGGCAGAGGACCGGGTGGTTGTGGGTGCCCGTCAACTCATGGCCCTGCGCGGTCCTCAGCTTCAGGGTGGGGTGATCTCCGGAGTGGAACAGCGCCGATGCGTGGACCGAGCGGCCGCGGCGATCGAGCACTTCCAGATCGATCGCGTTGTCCGAGTTCGGCTCTGCCCCTTCGACGATCGAGTCGATTCGCACGGTGCCGTTGGGCGTAGCGACGCGAGTGTCACCGCTGACGCAATACCGCATCGCCGCTGGCGGGTCGTCGTCGATCGAGCCGAAGTTGCCCTGGCCGTCGACGAGCATGTAGCGCAGGGAGAAGTCCTGCGCCATGCGAGCGAGGGTGTCGTAGATGGCGCTGTCGCCGTGCGGGTGGTACTTGCCCATCACCTCGCCGACGATGAAGGCGGACTTGCGGTAGGGGCGGTTGGGCTGCAGGGCGAGGTCGTGCATCGCGTAGAGCACCCGCCGGTGCACCGGCTTCAGCCCGTCGCGCACGTCCGGCAGCGCCCGGCCGACGATCACGCTCATCGCGTAGTCGAGGTACGACGAGCGCATCTCGTTGGTCAGCTCGCGCTCCTCGATCCGCCCCCCGGTGAGCGCCTCGGCCCCCTCCACCTAGATCACGTCCCTCGAACGGGCAGCGTCCGCGCTAGACATCGAGGAAGCGGACCTCCTTCGCGTGCTTCTCTATGAACGCCTTGCGCGGCTCCACCTTGTCGCCCATCAGGTCGGTGAAGACCCGCTCGGCCAGCGCCGCGTCGTCGATCCGCACCCGCTCCAGCGTGCGGCTGGCCGGGTCCATCGTCGTCTCGCGCAGCTGCTCGGCGTTCATCTCGCCCAGTCCCTTGAAGCGCTGCATGCTGACCCCCTGGCGCGCCAGCTCCATCACCATGCGGCGCAGCTCGGCGAACGACTCCGCCGTGCGCTCTTTCTGGTCCAGCGAGAGCTGGAAGGGAGGTCGGCCGACCTGCTTGAGCAGCTCGGCGTGCGACTCGACCAGGCGCCGGTAGTCATGCGACTCGAAGAGCGCCGCCGAGAGCTCGTAGCTGCGGGCGAGACCGTCGCGGCGGTGGGTGGCGCGGACCAGGATGCCCTCGCCCGATTCGGAGGCGATCTCGGTGTCGAACGGCTCCACCTCCCCGGCCTGGCCGCTCAGCACCTCCTTCACCTCCGCCAGCGAGGTCACCCCACGGTCGAGGATTTCCGACTCGTCGAGGAAGCGCACCAGCTCGTGGCCGAAGTCCGCCCGCAGCGAGTCGCCCCAGCCCTCGTGCTCCTTGAGCCGGCGGTTGAAGCGCTGCCAGCGCGCCGCGGTCAGCTTGTGCGCGGCGCCCTCGGCGTCGGTCAGCTCCACCTGCTCGAGCTTGTCGCGCAGCAGCAGCTCCTCCAGCTCGGACTCCTTCTCGACGTAGGTTTCCTGCTTGCCGTTCTTCAGCTTGTAGAGCGGCGGCTTGGCGATGTAGACGTAGCCGGCCTCGATCAGCTCGGGCATCTCGCGGTAGAGGAAGGTGAGCACGAGGGTGCGGATGTGGGCGCCGTCGACGTCGGCGTCGGTCATCAGCACGACCTTGTGGTAGCGCGCCTCTTCGACGTCGAACTCCTCGCGGATGCCGGTGCCGACGGCGGTGATCAGCGCCTGGATCTCCTGGTTGGAGAGCACCTTGTCGATGCGCGCCTTCTCGACGTTGATGATCTTGCCGCGCAGCGGCAGCACCGCCTGCGTGTTGCGGTCGCGCCCCTGCTTCGCCGAGCCGCCGGCGGAGTCGCCCTCGACGATGAAGAGCTCGGCCAGGGCCGGGTCGCGCACCGTGCAGTCGGCGAGCTTGCCGGGCAGGGTCGAGTTCTCCAGCGCCGACTTGCGCCGCGTCAGGTCGCGCGCCTTGCGCGCCGCCTGCCGCGCCCGCGCCGCGTCGACGGCCTTGCCGACGATCCGCTTCGCCTCGCCCGGGTTCTCCTCGAAGAACTCGGCCAGCTTGCGGTTGACCGTCTCCTTGACCAGGCCCTCGACCGGCGGGTTGCCGAGCTTGGTCTTGGTCTGGCCCTCGAACTGGGGGTCGGCGAGCTTGACCGAGATCACCGCGGTCAGCCCCTCGCGCACGTCGTCGCCGGTGAGGTTCTCGTCCTTCTCTTTGAGCAGCCCCTTGCCCCGCGCGTAGGCGTTGAGCGTGCGGGTCAGCGCCGAGCGAAAGCCGGAGAGGTGGGAGCCTCCCTCGTGGGTGTTGATGTTGTTGGCGAAGCTGAAGACCGATTCCTGGTAGGAGGAGTTCCACTGCATCGCCACCTCGACCTGGCCGTCGCCGGTCTCGCCCTCGAAGTAGACCGTCTTACGGTGCAGGGCGTCCTTGTTCTCGTTGAGGTGGGCGACGAAGTCGACGATGCCGCCCTCGTAGTGGAAGGTGTCGCTCTGCCCGGCGCCGCGCTCGTCGACGAGCTCGATCTTCAGGCCGCGGGTGAGGAAGGCTGTCTCGCGCAGGCGCTCGGCGAGGGTCGCGTAGTCGAACTCGAGCTCGTCGAAGATCTCGTCGTCGGGCAGGAACGTGATCGAGGTGCCGGTCGCCTTGGTGGCCTCGCCGTCGGCGAGCGGCGCGCGCGGCTTGCCGCGCTCGTAGTCCTGGGCCCAGATCGAGCCGTCGCGGCTGATCTCCAGGTGGAGGCGCTCGGAGAGCGCGTTGACGACGGAGACGCCGACCCCGTGCAGGCCGCCCGAAACCTTGTAGCCGCCGCCGTCGCCGAACTTTCCGCCGGCGTGCAGCGTGGTCAGCACCACCTCCGCCGCGGGGCGCTTCTCCTTCTCGTGGAGGTCGACGGGGATGCCGCGGCCGTCGTCGATGACGGTGCAGCTGTTGTCGGGGTGCAGGAGGATCCGGACGCTTTCGCAGTGGCCGGCGAGCGCCTCGTCGACGGAGTTGTCGACGACCTCGTAGACAAGGTGATGGAGACCGCGCGGGCCGGTCGAGCCGATGTACATGCCGGGCCGCTTGCGAACCGCCTCCAGCCCTTCGAGGACGGTGATGTCCTTGGCGCCATAGGAGCTCGACCCGGATTTATCCTTCGCGGCCGTCTTCGTCTTCTCAGGCAATTAGTCCCTTCCCGCTCTCATGGAAAACCCCGGCCGCCCGGCACCTGCCGGACGCGGTCGGGGCATCAAACGCAAGTTGACATAAGGATACCAGCTCGACCCCCCGTCAAGCCCGCCACTGGGAATAAAAATACCTGCAAATCAACGATAAATGTAATTTTTCTCAGGGATCTTTCACGCGGAAGCGCAAACTTCCTGGCGCCCGCTCTCCGAGGCGCTCCCGCAGCCGCTCGAGCAGCTGCTCCTGCATCAGATCCAACTCCTGCGCCCAGACGGAATCCGCGCAGCTCACCGTCACCTGCCCGTCGCGTTCGGAGACCGGGCTCGCCACCGCCGCGATCCGCTCGCCGACGAGCGCCGGCCAGGTCGCCTGGAGCGCCGCCAGCGGGGTCTTCGGCGCCGCCCGGTCGAGGGCGGCGCGCAGCGCGGTGGACGCGGGCCGAGGGGCGCGGCGGCGAGTCACGCCGCGAGCGCCTCGCCTGCCGCGAGCGGCATCGGCACCGCCGTCGCCGCCGCCGCTCGCGGCAGGGAGTCGGGGCTGGCGGCGGTGAGCAGCGCCTGACCGCGGTCGGAGAGGCGGGCGACGAGGCGCTCGCGGCAGGCGGGGTCCAGCTCGCTCATCACGTCGTCGAGGAGGAGCAGGGGCGCCGTGCGGCGCGCCTCGAGCAGCGCCTCGCGCTCGGCGAAGATCAGCGCCAGCAGGGCGGCGCGCTGCTGGCCCTGCGAGCCGTAGCGCCGCAGCGAGCGTCCCTCCAGCTCAATCTTGAGCTCGTCGAGGTGCGGCCCCCAGGAGCTGCGCCCGAGCCGCAGGTCGGCGTCGCGGCGCTCGGCGAGGCCGGCCTGGATCTGCGCCGGCGCGCCGCTCGCGCGGGGCGCGTAGGCGAGCGTCGCTCGCCCCTCCAGGCCGAGGTCGGCCGCGGCGGTCGAGAAGTGGCCCGAGAGGGCGGCGACGGCCTCGCCGCGCGACTCGGCCAGCGCGGCGGCCGGCTCGGCCAGGGCCGCGTCCCAGGCGTCCAGATCCGCCGCCGGCGCGCGGCCTGCGGCGATCCGGGCGAGCATCGCGTTGCGCTGCGCCAGCGCCTGGCCGAAGCGGCGGCGCAGCTCGCCCCGGGCGGGCGAGCGGGCGGCCGCGAAGCGGTCCAGGTGAGCGCGCCGCTCCGCCGGCGGGCCCTTGACCAGCGCCAGCCGGTCGGGCGAGAAGACGGCGACCGGGGGCCGGGCGCGGGCCAGCGTCGCCGGGTCGGCGGCGTTGCCGTCGAGCAGGTGGCGACGCCCCTCGGCGCGGCTCACGGCGGCGAGCAGTCGCCGCTCGACGCCGTCCTCGTCGAGCACCGAGGCCTCGGCGCGGGCGACGGCGCCGCCGAACGGGATCAGGTCGCGCCGGTCGGCGGTGCGGAAGGAGCGCCCGGTGAGGGCGAAGTAGAGCGCCTCGAGCAGATTGGTCTTGCCGATCCCGTTCGGCCCGACCAGGCTGACGATCCCCGGCCCCAGCTCGATCCGCGTCCTCGCCAGGCTTCGCAGCGGCCTCGCTTCGAGGGCGGCGACCAGCACCGGGCGCCCCTCACACGTTGAGGCGGATCGGCATCACCAGGTAGCGGAAGTCCTCGTCGCCGACGGGCTGGAGCAGGCCGGGCCGCAGCGGCGAGATCAGCCGCAGCAGCACCTCGTCGCCGGCGACGCTTTCGATCCCCTCGCGCAGGAAGTCGGGGTTGAAGCCGATCTCCAGCGGCTCGCCCTCGAAGGCGGCCGGCATCGTCTCCTCGGCGTCGCCGATGTCCGGCGTCGAGGCGGCCACCGTCAGCTCCCCGGCCGCGAGGGAGAGCCGCAGCGGCGCGTTGCGCTGGGCCAGCTGGCTGACCCGCCTGGTCACGTCGAGGAGATCCTGGCGGGGCAGCCTGACGTCGTGCTCGTAGGACTCCGGCAGGAGCTGTCGAAAGTTGGGGAACTGCCCCTCGATCAGCCTCGTGGCGAGGACGATCGCCCCTGCCCTGAAAATCGCCTGATTGCGGAGCAGCGCCACCGAGACGCTCTCGACGTCGTCGCTGGAGACGATCCTGCCCAGCTCGCGAAGGGCGCGGGCGGGGATGTTGGCCTCGAGCTCGCCGCCGATCGCGCTCTCGAGCTCCGTCCGCTTCACCGCCAAGCGGTAGGAGTCCGTCGCCACCATCGTCATCTCCGTCCCCGTGGCGCTGACCAGCACGCCGGTCAGAACCGGCCGCATGTCGTCGCGCGAGGCGGCCCCGGCGACGAGGTCGACGGTGGCGGCGAGCGCCGCGGCGGGAATCGTCAGCGGCTCTCCCTCCTCCTCGGGGAACTTGGGGAAGTCCTCGCTGGGGAGGACGCGGAGGTGGAAGCTGGAGCTGCCGCTGCGGATCTCGACGTCGCGCTCCGCCTCGCGCAGCTCGATCTCCACCGTCGGGTCGCCCAGCGAGCGAGCCAGCTCGGCGAAGAGGCGACCGGGGAGCAGGACGGCGCCGCTGCCCTCGGCCTCGGCGGCGAGCTTCGTCTTCATGCCCACCTCGAGGTCGGTGGCGCAGAGGCTGACGCCCTCGGCGTCGGCGCTGAGCAGGATCCCGGAGAGCGCCTGGGTGGCGGCGCGGGTCGACACCGCCCTGGAGACGACGGAGAGCTTGGCGACCAGCTCGTCTCGTTTGGTTGTCAGCTTCAAGTCGTAAATGCCTTGTCGAGTTGAGTTAGTACCTGTGGATAAATGCCGTCGCGGGCGTCGACCCGGCTTCGGGACTGACGGCGCGACGTGTGGACGGAGCTGTGGAAGGCACGGATTCTTACAGCGCCGTCGGCGGTCAGGGCGCGGCTGGGGATTGAGTGTGGATGGTGACGCGCAGCTTCTCGACCCGCTCGGCCAGCTCGCCGTCCTCGCCGAAGCGGGCCTCGGCACGGCGCAGCGAGTTGATCACGGTGGAGTGGTCGCGGCCACCGTAGAGGCGGCCGATCTGGGGCAGCGAGAGGTCGGTCAGCTCGCGGGTCAGGTAGATCGCCACCTGCCGGGCGCGCAGCGGCGCCGCGGCGCGGGTCGAGCCGACCAGCTCGGCGCGGGAGATGCCGAAGGCGGCGGAGACGTGCCGCTGGATTTCCTCGACCGGGTTGGAGTTGGAGTGGCGCTTGGGGACGACGACGTCGATCAGCTCGGCGCTGAGCGGCTTGGCGGTCAGCGAGGCGTGGGCGATCAGGCGGGTGAGGGCGCCGTGGAGCTGGCGCAGGTTGGCGTCGACGCGGCGGGCGAGCGCGGCCAGCACGTCGCCGTCGGCCTCGACGCCGGCCTCACGGGCGAGCCGGCGCAGGACGACGAGGCGGGTGGCCAGGTTGGGCGGCTCGACGGCGACGGTCAACCCCCACTCGAAGCGGTCGCGCAGCCGCGCCTCGAGCGTCGAGAGCTCGCTGGGGATGCGGTCGGCGGAGAGGACCAGCTGGCTGCCGCCTTCGTAGAGGGCGTTGAAGGTATGGAAGAACTCGTCCTCGGTGGCGCGCTTTCCCTCGAGGAACTGGACGTCGTCGACGAGCAGCACGTCGAGGTCGCGGTAGCGCCGCTTGAACTGCTCGGCGCCCTCGGCGCGCAGGGCGGAGACGAACTCGTTGGTGAAGCGCTCCGCCGTCGTGTAGCGGACCCCCAAGCGCGGCGCGAAGGCGGCGAGGTAGTTGGCGATCGCGACGAGGAGGTGGGTCTTGCCCAGCCCCGGCGGCCCGTGGAGGAAGAGCGGGTTGTAGGCCTCGGAGGGGGCCTCGGCCACGGCCAGAGCGGCGGCGTGGGCGAGCCTGTTCCCCTCGCCGATGACGAAGCGGTCGAAGCTGTAGCTGCCGTTGAGCTCGGCCTCGACCTTCCCCCCCGCCGCCCGCGCCGCCGCTCCGTCCGCGGCGAAGCTGACGTCGACCAGGCGCCGATCCGCCCGCGTCAGCGCCTCGCGGACCAGGCCGGCGTAGCGGCGCTCCGCCCAGGCGCGCACCCGCTCGGGCGCGGAGAGGTGGAGGACGCCCTCCTGGACGCCGACGACTCGCAGCGGCGCCAGCCAGAGCTGGTACGTCGACACCGGCAGGGAGGTGCGCAGGCGGCCTTGGACATCCCGCCAGAGCGCCTCCAGCTCGGCCTGCGTGGGGTCCTCGGTCGCCAAGCGAGCGACCATAGCGCCGGCCAGCTGCGACGAAATCTCGCGGCCTCGCAAATGCCGAGGAAATTGATTCGGCGACCCGTATACTGCGCGGCCGATGAAGAGGACGTATCAGCCGAAGAAGCGGAAGCGGGCGAGGACGCATGGGTTCCGGGCGCGGATGAGCACGCGCGGGGGCCGGGCGATCCTGAGGCGACGCCGCCGCAAAGGCCGGAAGCGCCTCACTCACTAGATGGCGAAGCGACGCCGCCTTTCGCGCAGCGGCGAGTTCGACCGCGTCTACCGCGACGGATCTTCACATGCGACCCGCTACCTCGTCCTCTACAGCTTCCCCCGCAAGGGGGAGGAGGCGGACGAGGTGAGGCTCGGCGTCTCGGTGAGCCGCAAGCTGGGCGGCGCGGTCGATCGCAACCGGGTGAAGCGCGCCCTGCGCGAGGCGTTCTGGGGCCTCGACGACGGCCTTCCCCCGAATCACGATTTCGTCGTCGTCGCGCGACCGGAGATCGGCGAGCTGATCGAGCGGGAGGGCGCCGCCGGGGTCGGGAAGAGCCTCGAAGAGGCGCTCGCGGCCTGCGTCGCCGGGGGACGTTCCACGTGAAACGCCTCCTCCTGGCCCTGCTTTTCGCCTACCGGCGCTGGATCTCACCGGCGCTGCCGCGGCGCTGCCGCTACGAGCCGTCCTGCTCGGCGTACGCGGCCGAGTCGATCCGCCGCTTCGGCGCCGCCCGCGGCGCCACGCTCGCCGCCTGGCGGCTGCTGCGCTGCAACCCGTTCAGCCACGGCGGCTTCGACCCGGTCCCCAGGCGGTTCACGCTGCGGGTGGGACCTGTCGACCCGGCCGAGTACCACGGCGAGGCGCGGACGTGATCGTCGAGGCCAACATCCTCCAGCCGCTGATCGACGTCGCCAACGAAGTCCTCAAGTTCTTCCACGAGGATGCGGGCCTCAGCTGGGGCATGTCGATCATCGCCCTGACGATCGTCACCCGCACGGTGCTGATCCCGCTCACCTACAAACAGCTGAAGGGGATGCGCGCGCTGCAGGCGCTGCAGCCGCAGATCAAAGAGATCCAGGCGAAATACAAAAACGACCGCCAGCGCATGCAGCAGGAGATGATGCGCTTCTACCAGGAGAACAAAGTCAACCCGCTGGCCTCCTGCATCCCGCTGCTGGCGCAGATCCCCGTCTTCATCACGCTCTTCTTCCTGCTCCGCGACGAGCTCCCCGACGACATCGGCTGCGAGGCGGGCAAGTGCGGCAGCGAAGCGTCCTTCCTCTTCATCACCGACCTGACCGCGAAGGCGGCCGGCGGCGAACTGGTCGCCCTGCTGATCCTCTACATCGGCACGCAGCTGGTCTCGGGCCTGGTGATGTCGGTGACGGCCGACAAAAACCAGCGCATGATCATGGCCGCCCTGCCCTTCATCTTCGTCCCCTTCATCATCAACTTTCCGGCCGGCCTCGTCCTCTACTGGATCACCACCAACTTCTGGACGATCGGCCAGCAGTACGTGATCCAGAAGGTGGTCCCGGCCCCGGAGGCGCCGACGCCCGAGCAGGTAAAGGCGGCAAAGCCACCCCCGAAGCCGCCTAGGAAGAAGAAGAAGCGGCGTTAATTCAACTGGCTGGCCATTCGTCCGATCCTCGCCATCCTCTGCCCCAGTTGCTACGTTCGGGGCGATGGGACGAACGCGATGGATTGTTCTTGTCGGCGCGGCAGCAGCCCTGGCCGCCGCCGTCCCTGCTCGGGCCGCAGTGACGATCGGGCCGGACCCCCTCCTGGAACGGAGCAGCGTGATCTCTTTCGCAAGCGCGACGATCTTCGCAACTGGCGATCTGCCCGGCGTCGGCGTTACCGCGCCGATCGACGGGGTCGTGGTGCGCTGGCGGGTGCGGCGCGGGAGCGGCCCCGGCCTTCTTCCAGAAGACACGATCTCGCTGCGCATCCTGCGGGGCACCGCCACGGAAAACGAATTCACGGCGGTGGAGACGAGCGAATCCCACGAAGTCCCGAGCGGCGCGACCGATCCCGAAGCGATCCACGAATACCCGACCCGCATGTCGATCGCGGCGGGCGACCGGATCGGCCTGGGAACCATGACCAGCACGTTCCCGGCTCGAGAAGAGGCCGGAGCCTCCTACCTCGCCTGGAAAAACGCTCTGGCCGACGGCGAATCGGGGCTTTTCGAAGTCGGCGGCTTCGAAAACAGATACGTCCTGATCAACGCCGACGTCGAGCCCGACTGCGACGGGTGACGGCTTCGGGGACGAAACCCAGGACCCGGAAATCCCCCAAACCGCCAGCTGCGGGTTCGTTCCTCCAGTTGCCCCGCCTGCGCCGCTGTCGACGGCCGACACGACCGATCCGGTCGGCTCCAAGCTCCGCCTCGCGCCGCGCCGCTTCCAGCCAGCGCGCGAGAAGGCCTCGAGTAGCGCCACGGCCAGTGCCAAGGCACCCAAGCGGGCGCCTCGAACCTCGCTGGTGACCTACCGACTGACCGAGGACGCCGGGGTGCGCTTCGTCGTCAAGCGCTGGCGCTTCGGGCGCCAGGTGGGCAAGCGCTGCGTGTCCGGCGAGAAGGCACGGAAGTTGAACAAGGGCAAGCGCTGCAAACGGCTGACCCGCGTCAAGGGCACCGCCGGCAAGGCGGGCAAGCTGGGGGCCAACCGGTTTCGCTTCCGCGGCTACATCGGCGGCAAGCGGCTGCGGCCGGGCGTCTACCGGATGGTCGGCGTTCCAACCGACGCGGCGGGCAATCGCGGGCGGAGCTTCCGCGCGCCCTTCACGATCGCTCGGTCGGGCTAGCCGGTCCTCGGTCTGTCAGGGCACTTCCCTGGCTACCCCAACGCATAGACTGCGGCGCGATGGGTGAGATCGTCGATTGGCCGGAGGAGCCCGCCGAGCGCGTGCGCGAGCTCGTCGAGGGCGTCCTGGACGAGCTCGACCTCAACGGCGAGGTGGGGATCGTCGAGGACGACGAGCGGATCACCGCCGCGGTGGAGGGGGACGAGGACTACGGGCTGCTGATCGGCAAGCGCGGCCAGACGATCGACGCCCTGCAGCTGCTCGCCTACCAGGCCGCCTTCCGCGGCATGCGCGACCGCAAGCGGGTCGTGGTCGACGCGGCGGGGTACCGGGAGCGACGCCGTGAGACGCTGACCGCCCGCGCCGACCGGGTCGCCGAGCAGGCGCTGAGCGGTAACCGGCCCGTGGAGATGGACCCGATGAGCGCGCAGGAGCGCCGCGTCGTCCACGAGCACCTCAAGGAGCGCTCCGGGGTCGAGACCTACAGCGAAGGCGACGACCCGCGCCGCTACGTGGTCGTCGCGCCCCTCCTCGCCGAGTGACCCGGGACCCGACGGCGGCCCTCGACCCGCCCGCGCGAGCGGCGCTGGAGCGGGTCCTCGAGCTGCTCGCGGTCGAGCGCGCCTCGGTCAGCTCGGTCACCGACCCCGGCCGCGCCTGGCGCGTCCACGTCGCCGACAGCCTCACCGGCCTCGAGGTGGCCGAGCTGACCGAGGCCGCGACGATCGCCGACGTCGGCTCGGGGGCGGGCTTTCCCGGCCTGGCGCTCGCCGCCGCGCTGCCGGCGGCCCGCGTCGACCTGGTCGAGTCGGTGGGCCGCAAGTGCGACTTCATGCGCCGCGCCGCCCGCGCGGCCGGCATCGACAACGCCCGCGTCCTCGAGGGCCGTTCGGAGCAGCTCGCCGCCGGCGAGGGCCGCGAGGCCTACGCGGCGCTCACCGCCCGCGCCGTGGGACGCCTCGCCACGCTGGCGGAGCTCGCCTCGCCGCTGCTCGGCGAAGGCGGTGTCCTGGTCGCCTGGAAGGGCAGGCGCGACCCCGGCGAGGAGGCGGAGCTGGAGCGGGCCGCCGAGACTCTCGCCATGCGTCCCGAGCGGATCCTCGACGTCGGCGACCGCGCCGGCAGCCGCCACCGCCACCTCCACGTGCTGCGCAAGTCCGCTCCGACCCCGGCGAAGCTCCCGCGCCGCCCCGGCATCGCGAAGAAGCGCCCCTACGGCGCCCAGCCGGCCGTCTAGTCTGCCGCTCCATGGGCGTCGTCTACGCGATCGCGAACCAGAAGGGCGGCGTCGGCAAGACGACGACCGCGGTCAACGTCTCCGCCTGCGTCGCCGCCGCCGCCCAGACGCTGCTGGTCGACCTCGACCCGCAGTGCAACGCCACCGTCGCCCTCGGCGCCGAGCGCGACCTGCGCCCCTCCTCCTACGACTGCCTGATCGGCGAGGTTTCGGTGGCCGAGGCCGCCCGCCCCGCCGGCCCGGACAACCTCTGGCTCGTCCCCGCCAACCGCGACCTGGCCGGCGCCGCCGTCGAGCTGCCGCGCATCGAGGGCTCCGAGACTCGCCTGCGCGAGCGGCTCGGCCCGGTGCGCGAGCGCTTCGCCTTCACCCTGCTCGACTGCCCACCCTCGCTCGGCCCGGTCAGCGTCAACGCCCTCGCCGCCGCAGACCGCGTCGTCGTTCCCGTCCAGGCCGAGTACCTGGCGCTCGAGGGCCTCGTCCAGTTCCTCGACACCCTGGCCGCGATCCGCCGCGAGCTCAACCCGGCGCTGGAGGTGTCGGGGCTGCTCGTCACCATGCATGACGAGCGCACCCGCCTGGCGCAGGACGTCGAGCGGGAACTGCGCCAGCACTTCCCGGAAATGGTCTTCGAGACGGTCATCCCGCGCAGCGTCCGCGTCGCCGAGGCGCCGAGCTATGGTCTGCCGGTGACCGAGCACTCACCCGGCTCGCGCGGCTCCGAGGCCTACCGGGCGCTGGCGAAGGAGCTGGCGACGCGTGACTAGGACGGCACGCCGGGGCCTGGGCAGCGGCCTGGCCGCGATCCTGCCCGAGGGCGACGCGGCCGCCGCCGGAGAGCTGCGCGAGCTGCCGGTCGAGACGATCAGGCCCAATCCCAACCAGCCCCGCACCAGGATCGACCCCGAGGCCCTCGCCGGCCTCGCCTCCTCGATCGAGGCCAACGGCGTCGTCCAGCCCCTCCTGGTGCGGCCGCTCCCCGACGGCGGCTACGAGCTGGTCGCCGGCGAGCGGCGCTGGCGCGCCGCGCGGGAGGCGGGCCTGGCCAAGGTCCCCGCCGTCGTCCGCGACCAGGAGCGCGCCGAGCGGCTCCAGGTCGCGCTGATCGAGAACATGGTCCGGGAGGACCTCAACCCGGTCGACGAGGCCCGCGCCTGCGCCGCCCTGGTCGACGACCTCGGCCTCTCCAAGGAGGAGCTGGCCCGCCGCGTCGGCCGCAGCCGCCCCGCCGTCTCCAACCTGATCCGCCTCCTCGACCTGCCCGACGAGGCGCTGGAGCTGCTCGAGGCCGGCGAGCTCAGCGAGGGCCACGGCCGCGCCCTGCTGACCGCCGAGGGCAACGACGTCCGCCGTCGCCTCGCCCGCGACGCCGCGCGCGGCGGCTGGTCGGTGCGGGAGGCGGAGAACAGGGCCAAGCTGGCTGGCCAGCCAAAAAAGGGGAAGGCGACGAAGCGCCAGCCGACCCCCGAGGAGCAGGAGGCTCTCGCCGCCGCCGCCGACCGCCTCGAGTCGGCGCTCGGCCACGAGGTCAAGCTGCGCCCGAAGGGCGGGGAGCTGACCCTCGAGATCCGCCTCGCCGATCTCGGCGAGGCGACCGACCTCGCTCAGCGCCTCGCCGCGGGCCGAGGCTGAGCCCTGCTGCGGCTCGGGGCTCCCGGCTGCAGGCGACGGAGCTGCCCTTCGATGGTCGTGACGAGGGCGGCGGGAACCTCGGGCGTTTCCTCGCGCGCCGCTTCCAGCGCAGCCGGCGCGCCGGCGACCAGCTCGGCGAGGGCCCGCGCGGCCCGCGCGGCCGAGGCCCCCCATCGCTTCGTCTCGGCGACGAGACGATCGCCGGTCACGTCCTCGATCCGCTGCACGCCGTCGATTCGCATCGCCAGGCGATCGCCCCCGTAGGGGAGGGTGCATGCGAGGTCGTAGAGAGGCGCCAGCGCGAGCGCGCCCGACGGGCGATGCAACAGAGAGAAGTTCTTGCCGTGCGCGTCGCCGTTGCCGAGCAGCACGTTGAGGGCGGCCGCCTGCATGAAGCGCTCGAGCGACTCGGGCGTGGCCACGGACTGGAGGATCTCGGCGATCTGTCGCAGCGACGGCCCGCCGTCCTCCTCGTACTTCGCCTCCGGCTCGGTGCGCGTCGCCTGGCAGAGATCCTCCTGGTGGATGCGCTCGACCGAGCCGTCGGCCGCCACGACTCGGTCGTAGCGCTCGACCACGATCGTCCTTCGGCCGGCCGCATCGGCCGTGGCGACCGTGGCCACCTCCGCGCCGAGGCGCCTCGCGACCCGCATGCAGAAGGCCTCGTTGGCGACGATGTGCGGGAACCCGGCGACCTCGGGCTTGAGGATGTGGGTGGAGGGGGTTCCGTCGACGGGACGGCCCCAGGAGCCGTCGCGCAGCCGCGTCAGGAGCAGCTTCTCCTGCACGCCGCCGAGCGAGACGCGCGTCCTTCCGCCGGCGCCGAGCGGGGCGCTGCGCAGGTTGCGGAGAAGCTCCCCGATCGCCTCCTCGCCGAGGCGCTCGGCGGACGCGACGGTCGGCCGTGGGGAGGGAGGGTCGTCGGCGTCCTGGACGACGACCGCTCCCGCGCAGTCCCGCCCCAGCGCCGCGACGAGGCCGAAGGTGTCCCCCTGCCGAATGCCGACCTCGCGGGCGATCGCCCGCCGCGCGGCGCCCTCGGGCAGCAAGCCGTCGAGGAAGGGCAGCACCGTTCCCTGGGAGTAGCGACGGCGGGTGACGGGCAGCGAGAGCGAGAGCAGCGGCGTGCCAAGCGGGTAGCGGTCGAGGGCGTCCTCCGTATAGGTCAACCCCGGCCGCCCCCGCACCCGATCGACGAGCGCTACCCGGTCCCCGTAGAGCCAGATCGCCAGCTCTCCGGCCATTACCAGTCGGCCCTGTCGAGAACCATCCTTACTCCGAGCGCTCGGAGGACGCGCAGCACCCGCTTCAGCTGCTCTGTTTCCTTGCCCGTCTCGAGCTCCGATAGGTAGGTGCGCCGAAGCCCGGTCAGCTCGGCCAGCTCGGCCTGGGTGAAGCCGTCCTCGCTGCGGTAGTGGCGGATCGCGTCACCCAGCGAGGCGGCGCTGTAGATCCGAAACGGATCGCGTACGTCGGAGCTCGTCTCTGTCGGCATATCGCGACACCGTAGCATGTCTCAATATCAGGACATAGACCTATGTCCTGATATTCGAACAAAGCGGAGGCGGCCAGGCCACCGAAATCGCCGCCGCCGCCCCGCTATCATCGGCTTGGCTCCGGGCGATTAGCTCAGTTGGTTAGAGCGCGTCTCTGATAAGGACGAGGTCCCTGGTTCGAATCCAGGATCGCCCACTCGTGCAGCAGATGCAGATCTACGGCGTTAGCTTCGACATGGTCGGCAAGCAGCCGATCGTCTTGCTGAAGGCTGTCGACAGCAACAAGTTCCTGCCGATCTGGATCGGGCACCCTGAGGCGGCGGCGATCTTGATGAAGCTGCAGGGCGCCTCGACGCCTCGACCGATGACCCACGACCTGCTCTCCGACCTGCTCGAGCAGCTCGACGCCAAATGCGAGCGCGTCTCGGTGACCGAGCTGCGCGACAACACCTTCTACGCCTCGATCACCGTCTCGGTCAACGGCACCGAGCTGGAGATCGACTCGCGCCCCTCCGACGCCCTCGCTCTCGCCGTGCGCGTCTCGGCGCCGATCTTCGCCGACGAGAGCGTGATCGAGGAGTCGGCGATCGAGTTCGAGCACGACGTCGAGGACACCGAGGAGGTCGTCGACAAATTCAAAGAGTTCCTCGACGAGGTCTCCCCCGAGGACTTCGCCAAGGGGGAGGACTCCTGAGGTCCTAAGCGCTCGCCGGAGCCAGCGCCAGGTCGAGGATGCGGGCGACCAGGTCCTCGAAGGACATGCCGGCCGCCTCGGCCGCCTGGGGGAGGAGGCTGGTGTCGGTGAGGCCGGGGATCGCGTTGACCTCGAGCACCTGCGGGCCGTCCTCGGCGAGGATCAGGTCGACGCGGGAGAAGCCCGAGCAGCCGAGCGCCTCGTAGGCGGCGAGGGCGGCGTCGGTGACGGCCCGCTCCTCGCCCTCGCCGAGCTGGGCCGGGCAGACGAAGGACGTGCGGCCGATCTCGTAGCGGGCTTCGAAGTCGTAGCTGTCGCCGCCGAGCGGGATCGCCTCGACCACCGGCAGCGGCTCGGAGCCGAGCACGCTGACCGCCAGCTCGCGCCCCTCGACGAAGCGCTCGAGCAGGACCCGGTCGTCGTAGCTGAAGGCCGAGACGAGCGCCTCGGGCACGTCGAACCAGCTCTCGGCGAACTTCACCCCGAGAGCCGAGCCGCCGCGGCTCGGCTTGACCACGAGCGGGAAGCCGAGCCGCTCCTCCAGGCCGCCCAGCGCGTCGGCGGCGCCGAGCTCGCGGAAGGCGGTCTCGTTGAAGGCGAACCAGTCCGGCGTCGGCACCCCGGCCGAGCGCAGCTCGTGCTTGGCGAGCACCTTGTCGATGCAGCGCGCGCAGGCGGCGACGCCGGGGCCGGTGAAGGGGACGCCGAGGATCTCCAGCAGCTCCTGGGCGGTGCCGTCCTCGCCACCGGGCCCGTGCATGGCGACGAAGGCGACGTCGGGGCGCTCGGCGGCGAGGCGCTTGACCAGCTCGCCGTCGGCCTCCAGCGGCAGCGCCTCGTGGCCGAGCCGCTCCAGCGCGTCCTCGACCCGCGCCCCCGAGCGCAGCGAGACGCCGCGCTCCAGCGAGCGCCCCCCTTTCAGGACGGCGACCTTCATTCGCCCTCCGCCCTGCGGAAGGGCAGCACGTTCTCGCCCGCTTCCTCCGCGCCGCCGGCTTGGCCCCCGTCCCCGGCGGCGCCCTCGGTTCGCTCTCCGGTCAGTGCCCCGTACAGCTCGACCTGCTCGCCGATCGCCTTGCCGATGCGGCGCACGCCCTCGCGGATCTCCTCCTCGCCGCCCGCCGAGAAGTTGAGCCGCATCGAGCTGCGCCCGCGCCCGTCGACGTAGGCGGCCTGGCCCGGCACGAAGGCGACGTCCTCGCGCAGCGCCTTGGCCAGCAGGTCGCTCGTGTCGATGTAGGGCGGCAGGGTCGCCCAGACGAAGAGCCCGCCCTCGGGCTCGGTCCAGGTCGCCTGCGACGGGAAGTGGTCGCGCAGCGCCGTCAGCATCGCGTCGCGGCGGCCGCGGTAGAGGTCCGCCAGACTCTCCACGTACTCGCGCCAGCGCCCGCCGGTGAAGTACTCGCGGACGAAGTACTGGGTCAGGGTCGAGGTGCAGAGGTCGGCGGCCTGCTTGCCGAGCACGACCTTCTCCATCACCGGCGGCGGCGCCACCGCCCAGCCCAGCCGGATCCCGGGCGAGAGGATCTTCGAGAAGGTGCCGACGTAGACGACGAAGTCGCCGCCGTCGAGCTGGTACAGCGGCGGCAGCGCCTCGCCGCCGAAGCGCAGCAGCCCGTAGGGGTTGTCCTCGACGACGAGCAGCTCGCGCGAGCGGGCCAGCTCGACCAGGCGCCGGCGCCGCTCCAGCGACATCGTCACCCCGGCGGGGTTCTGGAAGGTCGGCACCGAGTAGACGAGCTTGGGCCGCCGCCCTTCCGCGTCGAGGCGCTCGAGCGTCGCCTCCAGCTCGTCGATCCGCATCCCCTCGGCGTCGGTTTCGACCTGGATCGTGTCGGCCTGGTAGCTGCAGAAGACCGGGATCGCGCCGGGGTAGGTCGGCGCCTCGCAGATCACCGCGTCGCCGGGGTCGACGAGCGTCTTGCAGATCAGGTCGATCGCCTGCTGGCCGCCGGTGGTGACGATCACGTCCTCGGGGTCGGGCAGCATCCCCTCCGCGCCCATCACCTCGACGATGCAGTCGACGGTCTCGGCGAAGCCCTCGGTCGGCCCGTACTGGAGCGCCGCCGCCGCCGACTCCTGCGCGATCCGGGTCATCTGCGCGGCGAAGGTCTGCGGCGGGAAGGTCGAGGTGTCGGGGAGGCCGCCGGCGAGCGAGATCACCTCGGGCCGCGCCGTCACCGCCATCAGGTCCCGCATCGCCGAGGAGCGCATCGCCGTCGTCCGCTCGGCGAAGAGGCCGGCGTAGCGCTCCAGGTCGCTGCTGCGAGCGTGGGCGCGACGCCGGTGCGGTGGCTCGGTCATGCGGATAGTGTGCCGAATCGGCGCCTGCCCGCCGGGAGAGCTAGGTTTCCCGCGTGGGTTCCCTCTCCGGCATCTGCCTCGAGCTCGGCGTCGGCCTCGCGATCGGCATGCTCGCCGGCACCACCGGCACGCACGGCTCGGCGCGCGGGCGGATGACGATCCTCGCCGCGGCGATCGCCCTCGCCGTCGGCGGCCTGCTGGCCGCCACCGCCGACGTCTCGACCGTGGCCGGCGCCCTCTTCGCGATGCTGGGTGCGGTCTTCGCCTGCCTCGTGGTCAGCGACGTGGTCGGCGCCGCCGGGCGTCGCGAGGGCAGCGGCGGCGGCGCGCTCGCCTTCCTCGTCTCGCTCACGGCGCTCGTCGTCGTCGCGATCGCGATCCTGATCTCGCCCGCCTCGCTGCTCGTCCTCGCCGCCCTCGCCTGGCTCGGCCTCTCGCGCCGCCGTCGCGCCCAGCGCAAGCACGCCGGGCTTCGCGTTCTGCGCTGATCTCGCGGAAAAGTCCACCGAGTGTCGAGTTGACCACCGCATGCGTGGGTCAACTCGACACTCGGTGGATCTTGATGGCGGCACGCGCGATGATTGGCGACCCGTGCCGGCCAAGAAGCTCGTCCTCACCTACGTCGACTCGCTGCGCACCGACATGCTCCGCCGCGCGGTCGCCGAGGGTCGCGCGCCGACCTTCGGGGCGCTGCTGGAGCGCGGCGCGCTGATCGAGGAGTGCGTCTCCAGCTTCCCCTCGGTGACGCCGGTCGCCAGCGCCGAGATTGTCACCGGCCAGGCCGCGGAGGGCCACTGGATCAGCGGCATGAACTGGTACCACCGGCTCGAGCGGCGCTACGTCGAGTACGGCTCTTCGCTGGAGGCGAGCCGCGCCTTCGGCGTCTTCCGCGCCCTCTACGACCTCGTCTACAACATGAACCTGGCCCACCTCAACCCGGCGGTCGAGACGCTCTTCGAGCGGCTCGACGACGCCGGCCTGCGCACCGCCTGCACGCCGTTCCTGATCTACCGTGGCCGCCACCGCCATCAGGTTTCCCTGGAGGGGCTGCTGCGCCGCGCCGTCGGCGCCACCCGGCTCAAGTTCAACCACCACACCTGGGGGCCGGCCGAGCTCTTCTACGGCGAGCTCTACTCCAGCCGCGAGGTGCCCTGCAAACCGAGCTCGATCCCCGGCAGCCGCGACGGCTACTCGGCCTGCTGCGCCGCCGAGCTGGCCGCCACCGGCAGTTTCGACTTCCTGCTCTTCTCGCTGCCCGACAACGACAGCTACTCGCACCGCAACGGGCCCGAGGCGAGCGTCGAGTCGATCGCCAAGGCCGACCGCTGCTTCGCCAAGCTCCTCGAGGCGGTCGGCGGCCTCGACTCCTTCCTCGCCGAGCACGCGCTGATCCTGCTCGCCGACCACGCCCAGACGCCGGTCCACCGCGGCCTGCCGCTCGCCGAGCTGCTCGCCCGCGAGTGGCCGGTCCTGCGCCCCTCGGAGTCGCGCCCGGAGCGGGCCCAGCTGGCGGTCAGCCCGACCGGCCGCGCCGCACACGTCTACCTGCTGCCCGGCGAGGGCGAGCGGGCCGAGCCGGCCGCGGTGCGGCGCGCCCTGGCGGCGATCGAAGGCGTCGACCTGGTCTGCCGGCTGGAGACGGCCGCCGGCGAGCCGCTGCGCCGCGAGGAGCCCGGCCCGCCCCCGCCTGGGGCGACCGCGGCGGTCGAACGCCGCGAGGAGACGCTGCGCTTCCGTCCCGGCGGGCCGGTCGAGGACCTGCACGGCGGGCGCTGGGAGGTGGAGGGGAGCCTCTCGGCCCTGGACGCGACGGTCGAGGACGGGCGCCTGCGCAGCGCGACCTACCCCGACCCGCTCGCCCGCGTCTGGTCCGCCCTGGGCTCGCCCCACGCGGGAGACTTCGTCCTCTCCCTCGAGCCCGGCTACGAGGCGCTCGACTGGGGCGGCGTCAGCCACGCCGGCGGCGGCAGCCACGGGTCGCTCCACGCCGGCGACTCCCTCGGCCCTCTCCTCTTCGTCGGCTGCGGCCCCGACGACCCCCACGCGCGCCCGCAGTGGGCGCTGCGCGACGTGGCTCCCGTCGTGCTCGACCACTTCGGCCTTGGATGATGGACAGGGCGATCGGCCTGTCGCTCCGCCTCCTCGTCGCCCTGCTGCTCTTTCCGGCGCCCGCCATTGCCTCCGACGTCAGCGCCGCCGACGCCGTGCGCGCCGCCGACCGCGACCCGAAGGTCGTCGAGCAGGGCGAGAAGAACGGCGGCCTGACTCACAGCACGGCCAGGGTCGACGGCAACTGGGAGGTCGCCTACTTCGCCGACGACGAGCAGGTCGCCCTGGCGCTCGTCGACCCGAGGACCGGCCGCCTCGAGGAGTCCTGGACCGGCTACCAGGTGGCCTGGAAGATGGCGCGCGGCTACGAGGGCGCCTTCGGCCACAAGCTCAACGCGCCCTACGTCTTCCTGCCCCTCTGCGCGATCTTCCTGCTCGGCCTGGTCGATTGGCGGCGGCTGCGGCGGGTCGTCAACCTCGACCTCCTCGTCCTGCTCGGCTTTGGCGCCTCCCACCTCTTCTTCAACCGGGGGGAGATCGGCGTCTCGGTGCCGCTCCAGTACCTGCCGCTCGCCTACCTGCTCGGGCGCATGCTCTGGATCGGCCTGCGCGGGGCGGGGGAGGGGATCCGGCCGGCCTGGCCGACCGCCTGGCTGCTCCTCGCCGCCCTCTTCCTGGTCGGCTTCCGGCTCGGCCTCGACGTCGCCGACTCCGGCGTCATCGACGTCGGCTACGCCAGCGTCGTCGGGGCGGACAGGATCGGCCAGGGCGAGCCGCTCTACGGCAACTTCCCCGACGACGTCTCCCAGGGAGACACCTACGGGCCGGTCACCTACCTCGCCTACGTCCCCTCCGAGCTGGTCTGGCCATGGTCGGGCAGCTGGGACGACCTCCCGGCCGCCCACGGCGCCGCCGTGCTCTTCGACCTCCTCGCCTTCGCCCTGCTGCTCCTCCTCGGCCGCCGCCTCCGCCCCGGCGCCGCCGGCAACCGCCTCGCCGCCACCCTCGCCTTCGCCTGGGCCGCCTACCCCTACACCGCCTTCGCCCTGCTCTCCAACTCCAACGACACCCTCGTCGCCGCGCTGCTCCTCGGCACCCTCCTCGTCCTCGCCCGCCCGGCGGCCCGCGGCGCGATGGCCGCCCTCGCGACCCTCGCCAAGCTCGCCCCGGCGGTCCTGGTGCCGATGCTCGCCACGTACGACCAGCGACGTTTCAGGTTCGCCGCGGCGCTCGTCGCGACCGCGACTCTCCTCCTGCTCTGGCCCTCGCTCGACCCCGGCCTGCCCACGGTCTACGACCGCACGGTCGCTTACCAGGCCGGGCGCGACTCCCCCTTCAGCATCTGGGGCCAAGCTCCCGACCTGGAGCCCCTCCGCACCGCGCTCATCGCGACGGTCGCCGCCCTCTCCCTTCTCTTCGCCTTTCGCCCCAAGGAGAAGCAGCTATTCCAAGTGGCAGCACTGGGGGCGGCGCTCCTAGTCGGTGTTCAGCTGACCATGCAGCACTGGTTTTACCTGTACATAGTCTGGTTCTACCCCTTGCTCCTCGTGGCAATGGGAGCAAGCGGATCTCGGTCGGAGAACCCCGACACGCCGGCCCGGCGCGCGCGCACAATCGAGCTCACGCCGAACCTGGATGTTGCAACGAGCAGGCGATAACGGGTCCGTGTGCACGTAAGCCGGCGCTTTTCCCCACACCACCTTGACGACCTCATCGCGGCTCGATACATGGTACGAGCTCAAAACGACCTCGGTGAATCTGCCGAGAGGGGAGAGATCGGCATGCGTATCCTCAAGCTCCTCGCAACCCTGGTCCCGCTCACGATCCTGGCCTGGGCCATCGCCGCGCCGGCATCGGCGACGAAAACGGCGTTGTGCAAAGTGCACCAGGAGCCCTGTCAGGCAGGCAACCTGGTGACGGACCTACACATGCTCGCGGTCGGGAATGTCTACCTCTTAAACACCGAGGCGGACATCTTATGCTTAAACGGCTTAATCAAAGGAAAAGTGGATGCCTTAGAAGCGCCACAGGGGGTCCAGGTCAGCGAATACACCCTGACCAACTGTGGAACGAACGCGGCGCACTCTAACTGTACGGTTACCTTCCCTGTTCGACCGAACTTCTTCATATTAAAGACAGCCTTAAACTTAGGCCAGCTGTCGGAGACAGGGCACTCGATGAGGATCGAATGCACGCTCTTCGGCATTTTGGTGAAATGCACTTACAAATTCAGCGAAGGCATTAGGACCTTCATCGTCGAAGGGGCGCAGCACAAAGGTGCAGGAACAGGCCACGGGATGCTGACCTACCCACCCCCTGGCGAAGAAGAAGAAGGGGAAGTGGAACTAGAAGAAGGGACGGCTCTCTGCCCGGATACGTTCCAGTACGAGGGCTTATTCGAACCCTTAACCGACTTCTGGGTCGTGTCGTAGACCGCGAAGTCGGAAGAAGAGGCGGGGTCGCCGCGCATCGCCGCCGGCCCCGCCACTCATGGAGCCGCCGGCACCATCACCTGCTCGATCGAGTCGGCGAGGCCGCGCTCGTTGACCTCGACCGCCGCTCCCATCACCCAGACGTCCTCCTCGGCGGTTTCGAACTTGACGGGCATCTGGGTGATCAGCTGCTTGAGGATCAGCTCGGGCTTGACGCCGAGGACGCTGGTGCGGGAGCCGGTCATGCCGGCGTCGGAGATGAAGGCGGTGCCCTGGGGGAGGACGCGGCCGTCGGCCGTCGGCACGTGGGTGTGGGTGCCGAAGACGGCGGCGACCCGGCCGTCGAGGTGCCAGCCCATCGCCACCTTCTCGCTGCTCACCTCGGCGTGGAAGTCGACGATCGCGAAGTCGCACTCGATCCGCTCGAGGATCGCGTCGACCTCGTGGAAGGGGGAGCGGGCGACGGTGAGGCCGATCGCCCCGCTGAGGTTGATCACGCCGACCCGGCGCCCGGCGGCCTCGACCACCGTGCAGCCGCGGCCCGGGTTGGCGTGGGGGTAGTTGGCCGGCCGCACGACCCGCTCGCTGCGGTCGAGGAAGCCGTAGGCCTCGCGGTGGCGGTAGACGTGGTTGCCGGTGGTGATCGCATCGGCGCCGGTGGCGAAGAGGGCGTTGGCCGTCTTCTCGGTGATGCCCATCCCGCCGGCGGAGTTCTCGCCGTTGACGACGACCAGGTCCGGCGCGTGGCGCTCGCGCAGCTCCGGCATCGCCGCCGCCAGCCCGCGCCGCCCCGGGCCCCCGACGACGTCGCCGATGAAGAGCACCTTCATTGCCGCGTGACCCTATCTGCGATATTGCGGCGGCGGAGCGAGATGAGCGAAGGAAGCGAGATCCTCGAGCGGGCGATGCGCTACCCCTACGCGGTGCCGATGCGGCCCTTCGCGCAGCTCGGCCACCGCACGCTCGACCCCGCCGAGGTCGAGATCGACCGCGCGGCGCGCTCGCGGCTCCTCGTCTACGGCTCCAACGGCTCGCCCGAAGCGCTGGCCCGCAAGCTCGCCCTCAGCGCCGACCCCGTGCTGGTCGAGCCGGCCTGGCTGCACGACCTCGACGTCGTCTACTCGGCCCACTTCTCGCCCTACGGCGCCGTCCCCGCGACGCTCCAGGCCAGCCCCGGCACTAGCGTGAGGGTGGCGATCCTCCACCTGACCGCCGAGCAGATGCGGCTGCTCTCGGCGACCGAGCCCAACTACGAGCTGACCCCCTTCGAGGCGGCGGTCTGCGAGCTGCCCGACGGCACCCCGGTCGGCGGGCTCTCCGTCTACCTCAGCCAGCATGGCTGCCTGCTCGTCGACGGCGCCGAGGCCGCCCTCGTCGCGGTCCCCGCTCGCGACAGGCGCTTCGGCGAGCTCGGCGAGCCCCAGGTGCTGGAGCTCCTGCGCGAGCGGCTCTGCCCGGAGGAGACGATCGACGGCTTCGTCCTCGGCAACGTAACCGACCCGGCCCTGGCAGAAACCCGCTCCGCCCGCCTCCCGGCAGGTGCATCGAACATGCCTCCTGTCAGGGGGCATATTTGATGCGCCGTCGCCGCCGCCTGCGCCCTCAGACGGAGCCGAAGCGGCGCAGGGCCACTCGGGCGAGCAGGCCGTAGGCGCCGGCCAGCGCCGCCAGGTGGAGCAGGGCGGGGCCGAGGCCGGGCCCGGCCGGGTCCAGCGCCCCGGTCATCGCCCGCAGCGCCGGCTTGAAGGGGAAGAGCGCGGTCACCACGCCGATCGCGTCGTCGGCGGCGACGCCCACGGCGCCGCTGGGCACGAGCGAGAGCAGGGCGACGGGAAGGGTGACCATGAAGGCGAGCAGGGAGACGGCGCGGACCTCGCGTGCGGCGGCCCCCAGCGCCGCCCCGGCCGCCCCCAGCGCGCCGGCGCCGGCGAGGATCGCCACCAGCCAGAGGCCGAAGCGGCTCCAGTGCAGGGGGACGAAGAAGGCCAGCCCGGCCAGCATCAGCAGCGTCACGACCAGGCCCACGGCGGCCCCCAGCGCCACCTTCTCGCCGAGCAGCCCCGCCGGCGAGACGAGCCCGCGGGTGAGCCGCGGGAAGGCGTTCTCCTCGCGCTCGAGGGCCAGCGAGCCGGCGACGAGGAGGACGACCACGAAGGCGAGCGTGAAGGTCGCCGCGACGGCGATCGCGAAGCTCTCCAGCGGCGGCGAGGCGCCCTCGACGACCCGCTTCTCGACGGCGATCGGCTGACTCAGGCGCCGCAGCAGCGGAACGGCCGTGTCGAGGTTGTCGCGGGCGAGCTTGGTGAAGCGGATCCCCGTGTCGACGGAGTCGCGAAGCTCGCCCGCAGGCAGCCGCGAGCGCACGCGTTCGAGGATCCGGGCCGCCCTGCGCAGGCCGAGGATCTCCACCGTCTGCCCCAGCACCTCGATCTCCCCGCCGTCGAGGACCAGGCCGAGGAAGCGCCCCCCTTCGCTGGCGATCCGCCGCCCGATGACCAGGTTCGCCTGCGCTAGCAGGGCGTCGATGCGGTCGTTGACCAGGCGCGCCCTGACCGGGTCCTCCTCGTTGACGATCACCTCCACCTGCGGCGTGGTCGGGGACGGCGTCGAGAGCGAGTTGATCCGGTCGACCAGGTCCGCGGGCAGGACCAGCGCCGCCAGCGCGTCGCCGGAGCGCACCGCCTCGTCCGCCTCGCCGCGGCTCTCGACGAGGAGGCACTCGACCCGGGCGCAGATGCGCTCCTCGACGCCGATCCTGGGCAGCTGCCGGGTGCCCACGGTGACGCGGGCGTCCCCGGGCACCTCGTTGAGCAGCGCCACCCGCGGCTTGTCCGGGGTGCCCGAGATCGCCAGGCCGACGAGGATCGCGATCGACACCGGCCAGGCGACGAGCAGGGTGCTCTGCAGCGGCGAGCGGCGCAGGATCTGCAGGTCCTTGAGGAGCAGCCAGCGCATCCGCTCAGTGCCCCCGGTGGTGGAGGAAGGCGACGAAGGCGGTCTCGAAGTCCTGGTCGGCGGCCTCGCGCGCCTCGCGCCGCACGGCCTCGCGCAGCTCGTCGGGGGAGCCGTCGAAGAGCGCCTCGCCGTCGGCGAGGACGAGCAGCCGGCCGCCGTAGCGCTCGGCCTCCTGGATGTCGTGGGTGGAGAAGATCACCGTCGTCCCGGCCTCGCTGACGAGGCCCGAGACGAACTCCCACAGGCGCGCCCGCTGGCGCGGGTCGAGGCCGACGCTGGGCTCGTCGAGCAGCAGGACCGAGGGTCGCGCGAGCAGCCCGATCGCGATGTTGATCCGCTGCTGGTTGCCGCCCGAGAGCCGTGCGACGATCTCCTCGCGCCGGTCGGCGAGCCCGGTCAGCTCCAACATCTCCGCGGCGGAGGCATGCGGGTCCGGGTGCCTCTCCAGCCGCGCGAAGAGCAGCAGGTTCTCCTCCACGGTCAGCCGCCGGTAGAGCGCCGCCTGCTGGGGCACCCAGCCGACCTCTCCCTCCGGCACGTGAACCTCGCCGCCGTCGACCGCCGAGATCCCGGCCAGGATCGAGAGCAGGGTCGTCTTTCCCGCCCCGTTGGGCCCGATCACCGCCACCAGCTCCCCCGCGGCGGCCTCGAAGTCCACGCCCCGCAGCGCCTCCCGCTCGCCGAAGCGCTTCACCAATTCCCGTGCCTCGAGCACGGCTGTCCCTGTCCCGGCCCTCGCCTCCACGGCGGTAAACGCTATCCGGCCCGACCGTGCCGGTTGTTATGCACCGCTTGAGCCTGAGCAATGCTGGAGAGCTTGCCTGGAGGGATGGGAGGCCCTGTCCTGGACACTCAAGCGCGGCTCCTGCCGCGCGTCCAGGACAGGGCCTCCCATCCCTCTACCCCAAGCGCTCCCTAAACTCGGCCCCGATGCCGTTTCCCGCCACCCGCATGCGTCGCATGCGTCGCACCGAGCCGCTGCGCTCGCTCGTCCGCGAGGCCGACCTCTCGCCGGCGAAGCTGATCCAGCCGCTCTTCGTCGTCCCCGGCGAGGGCGTCCGCGAGCCGGTCGCCTCGATGCCCGGCGTCGAGCGCTTCTCGATCTCCGAGCTGGTCGCCGAGGCGACGGAGATCGGCACGGCGGGGATCGGCGCCGTCCTCCTCTTCGGCGTCCCCGCGAGCAAGGACGAGTCCGGCTCGGAGGCCTACGACGAGGAGGGCGTGGTGCAGATGGCGGTGCGGGCGCTGAAGGAGGCGCACCCGGACCTGGTCGTGATCACCGACGTCTGCCTCTGCGAGTACACCTCGCACGGCCACTGCGGCTTCGTCCGCGACGGCGAGGTCGACAACGACATCACGGTCGAGCTGCTCGCCAAGACGGCGATCTCGCACGCCGAGGCCGGCGCCGACGCGGTCGCCCCCAGCGACATGATGGACGGCCGCGTCGGCACGATCCGCCACCAGCTCGACGAGGAGGGCCACGCACGCGTCCCCGTCGTCGCCTACAGCGCCAAGTACGCCTCCGCCTTCTACGGCCCCTTCCGCGACGCCGCAGAGTCGACGCCGGAGTTCGGCGACCGGCGCGGCTACCAGATGGACCCGGCCAACGCCGCCGAGGCGGTGCGCGAGGCCGAGCTGGACTTCGAAGAGGGCGCCGACATGCTGATCGTCAAGCCGGCCACGCCGTACCTCGACGTCGTGCGCCGGGTCAAGGAGGCGACCGGGGCGCCGCTGGCCGCCTACCACGTCTCCGGCGAGTACTCGATGCTGAAGGCCGCCGCCGAGCGCGGCTGGATCGACGAGCGCGCCGCGGTGCTGGAGACCCTGACCTCGATCCGCCGCGCCGGCGCCGACGCGATCGTCACCTACTACGCCAAGGAGGCCGCCACGTGGCTGAGCTGAAGGCCAAGGTGCCCCAGTCGAAGGCCCGTAGCCGCCGGGACGGCGCCGCGATCCCGCTCGACGAGGCCGACAAGCGGCTGATGAACCTGCTGCAGTCGAGCTTCCCGCTCGAGCCCGAGCCGTTCGCGCTGCTCGCCGACGCCGCGCAGCTCGACCTCGAGGACGTGCTGGCCCGCACCCGCCGCCTGCTCGAGGGGCGGATCATCCGCGAGATCACGCCGATCTTCGACACCCGCGCGCTCGGCTACGAGTCGATGTTGGTGGCGGCGAAGGTCGACGCCGAGCACCCCCAGCGGGCGGCCCAGGCCGTCAACTCCCACCCCGGCGTCTCGCACAACTACCTGCGCACGCACGACTTCAACCTCTGGTTCACGATCGCCACCCCGCCCGACTCCGAGCTGGGCCTCGCCGGCACGCTCGACGTGCTGATGCGGGAGACGGGCGCCGAGTCGATGCGCGAGCTGCCCACCCTGACCCTGTTCAAGATCAACATGAACCTGGAGATGGAGAAGGGGACCGAAGCGCTCGCCGCTGCCGTCGAGGCGACCCCCCCGCGCGAGCTGGAGGCGCAGCCCTACGACGAGCGCGACGTCGCCGCGATCCGCGCCCTGCAGGGGCCGATGGAGGCGGTCGAGCGCCCCTACGACGAGGCCGCCGCCGAGGTCGGGATGAGCACCGAGGACCTGCTCGACCACCTGCGCGGCATGGTCGACCGCAAGCTGCTGCGTCGCGTCGCGGCGATCCTCTTCCACCGCCGCGCCGGCTTCTCCGCCAACGGCATGGGCGTCTGGAAGGTCCCCGAGGCGGAGATCGTGGAGACGGGGCGGCGCATGGCCTCCTTCCGCGGCATCTCCCACTGCTACCAGCGGCCGACCTACGAGGACTGGCCCTACAGCGTCTTCACGATGGCCCACGGCCGCTCCAAGGAGGAGTGCGACGCGATCCTCGACTCGATCGCCGAGGAGTGCGGGATGGGCCCCGAGGACCGCGCCACCCTCTACTCCTCGACCGAGTACAAGAAGATCCGCCTCCATTACTTCACCGACGAGTACCGCCGGTGGGAGGAGGAACACTCCTAGCCTTCCGGTGCGCCTTTTGGACCCTATGGGTCCAAAAGGCGCACCGGAACGACGAGCCATGACCCGCTCTGCCGATCTCTACGGGCGTGCGCTGAGGGTCCTGCCCGGTGGGGTCAACTCGCCCGTGCGGGCGATGCGGCAGATCGGGCGGCAGCCGGTCTTCGTGGAGCGGGGGGAAGGGTGCGAGCTGGTCGACGTGGAGGGCAATCGCTACCTCGACTGGGTCTGCTCCTGGGGGCCGCTGATCCTCGGCCACGCCGACCCGGAGGTGGTGGCCGCGGTCGCGTCGGCGGCGGCACGGGGGACGAGCTTCGGGGCGGCGACCGCGACCGAGGTGGAGCTGGCCGAAGAGGTGGTGTCCCGGGTCCCCTCCGCGGAGATGGTGCGGATGACCAGCTCCGGGACCGAGGCGGCGATGAGCGCCGTGCGGCTCGCCCGCGCCGCCACCGGCCGCGAGGTCGTCGTCAAGTTCGCCGGCGCCTACCACGGCCACTCCGACGGCCTGCTCGCCGAGGCCGGCTCGGGGGTGGCGACGCTGGCGGTCCCGGCCAGCCCGGGCGTCACCGCCGCGCAGGCGGCGAGCACGGTGGTCGTGCCCTGGAACGACCGCGGCGCGGTCGAGCGAGCGCTCGCCGAGCACGCCGTCGCGGCCCTGATCGCCGAGCCGCTGCCCGCCAACATGGGCGTCGTCCCGGCCGCCGCCGGCTTCCTCGACTTCCTCCGCACCGGGACGCGCGACGCCGGCGCCCTGCTGATCTTCGACGAGGTGATCTCCGGCTTCCGCGTCGCCCGCGGCGGCGCCCAGCAGCTCTACGCGGTCGAGCCGGACCTGACCGTGCTCGGCAAGGTGCTGGGCGGCGGCCTGCCGGCGGCCGCCTACGCCGGCCCGCGCGAGCTGCTCGAGCGGGTGGCGCCGGCCGGCGACGTCTACCAGGCGGGCACGCTCTCGGGCAACCCGCTCGCCACCGCGGCGGGCCTGGCGACGCTGCGCCGCCTCGACGCCTCCGCCTACGAGCGCCTCGCCGCCCTCACCGACCGTCTCGCCGCCGGCCTGCGCGAGCTCGCCGCCGGCCGGCCCCTGCGGGTCGCCTCGGCCCCCGGCCTGCTCACCCTCTTCTTCAGCGAGACGCCGGTGGCGGACTTCGCCGCCGCCTCGGCCTGCGACCTTGAGGCCCACGCCGCCTTCTGCCGCGCCCTGCTCGAGCGGGGCGTCTACCCGCCCCCTTCTCAGTTCGAGGCCTGGTTCGTCTCCCTCGCCCACGACGAGACGGCGATTGACCGCACCCTGGAAGCCGCCGCCGCCGCTCTGGCGCTGGCCCTACGGTGAGGCCCCTCGCCCTCGCCCCGCACGGCGAGGAGAGGAGGGGGCGTGGCTGAGGCCGCCGAGGCGCTCGTCTCGCTCGCGGCGCTGCTGCGCGAGGGAGGCCCCCAGATCTCGCCGCACGTGGTCGAGCCGCGCGAGGAGCCTCACCTCGGCGCCCTCGCCGCCGCCGGCCCGCGCGCCGCCGCGGCGCCGGCCGAGTACGCGCTGGTGGTCGAGGCGGTGCGCGAGGGCTACCTCCTGCACTACGGCGAGCCGCGCCTGCTGCGCGGCCACGACGAGGACCTCGCCCTGCTCGCCGGGGACTTCCTCTACGCCCTCGGCATCGAGCGCCTGGCCGCCCTGGGCGACCCCGAGGCGCTCGCCGCCCTCGCCGAGCTGATCGGCCGCTGCGCGCAGCTGCACGCCGAGGGGCGCGGGGACGAGGTCGAGCCGCTCTGGCGGGCGGCGGCGCTCGCCGTCGGCGGCGGGCCAGGATGACCCCGGAGGGGCGCGAGTCAATAGACTCCACTCTTCCTGAGGGCGAGCGTTGAGCGACGAAGCGGACAAGAGGAACGGGGCCGAGGCGGCCCGGCGGCCGGAGCGTCCCGAGCCGAAGCCCCCCGGCTACTTCGAGGGCGAGTCGATGACCCGCCGGCGCGCCTTCACGGTCGCCGCTCAGGGCCTCGGCGGCGTCGCCGGCGCGGCGATCGTCCTGCCCGCGGTCGGCTTCGCGGTGGCGCCGATCTTCCACCGCGGCAAGGAGCGCTGGGAGGCGGTCGGTCCGCTCGGCGACTTCGTCGAGGACACCTACCGCCAGGTCGTCTTCACCGAGACGGAGGGCATCGGCGACGCCGGCAAGACGACCGCCTACGTGCGCAGGGGCTCGCAGGACCTGGGCGAGGACCCCGCCTCGATCGTGGCCGTCTCCAACCGCTGCGCCCACCTCGGCTGCCCGGTTCGCTTCGTCGAGGCCGCCGGCAACTTCATCTGCCCCTGCCACGGCGGCGTCTACGACTTCGTCGGCAAGGTGCTCGGCGGCCCGCCGGTGCGCCCGCTCGACCAGTTCCAGACCCGCGTCCGCGGCGGCCAGGTGGAGGTCGGTCCGCGCTACAGCGTCACCTCGCAGCTCGAGCCGGTGCGCGCCCGCGACCCGGGAGAGTTCACCGGCGGGATCTGGGAGTACCTCTACCCGCCGCGCCCGTCCACCTTCCCGCCCCCGAGCAGCTGAGGCCCAGCTGGCGATGAAACTCGACTCCCTGATCCCCGCGCCGCTTCGCAAACCGGCCAAGCCGGGCAGCGGCAACGGCGCCAAGGGCGCCGCCCCGGCGGACCTGAAGACGCCCCCCGAGCGCCCCTCCGACGCCAAGCGGCTCGCCGACCGCGCCGTCGAGGCGCCCGTCGACGCGCTCGCCTGGATCGACCAGCGCACGGCCGCTTCGGGCTTCCTCACCGGGATGCTCTACCGCAAGGTCCCGAAGGGCACCAACTGGTTCTACACGCTGGGCTCGGCGACGCTCTTCGCCTTCATCGTGCAGGCGGTCACCGGCGTCTTCCTGGCGATGTTCTACACCCCCTCGGTCACGCAGGCCTACGCCTCGATCTCACACATCAACAACGAGGTCTTCCTCGGCGCCTTCGTGCACGGCATGCACAAGTGGGGCTCCAGCGTGATGGTGATCCTGATCTTCCTCCACATGGGCCGCACCTTCTTCTTCGGCGCCTACAAGTATCCGCGGGAGCTGAACTGGGTGATCGGCGTCGTGCTGCTGATCCTGACCATGACGATGGCCTTCACCGGCTACCTGCTGCCCTTCGACCAGCGCTCCTTCTGGGCCTCGGTGGTGGGGATCAACATCAACGGCACCGGGCCGGTGGTCGGGCCCTACCTGAGCGACTTCCTGCGCGCCGGGCCGGAGCTGGGGGCGACGACGCTCGCGCGCTTCTACGCGATCCACATGCTGCTCGTCCCAGGCGCGATCATCGCCCTGATCGGCGCCCACCTCTACCTGGTCGTCAAGCTCGGCACCACGGCGCCGCCCTGGGTGCGCGCCGAGAAGCCCAAGGGCGCAGCGCCGGTTTCGCAACTCGACGCCGGCGCCAACGGGGACCGGGCATGAAGCCGGCGGACAAGCAGGCCTACCTCGAGGAGTACGAGCTGCTCAAGAAGAAGGGCAAGCCCTTCTTCCCCTACGCGGTGCTGAAGGACTCGACGATGGCGCTGCTCGTCGTCGGCGTGATCATCGCCATGTCGATCGTCCTCGGCGCCGAGCAGGGGCCGAAGGCGGACCCGACCTCGACCACCTACGTGCCCCGTCCCGAGTGGTACTTCTTCTTCCTCTTCGAGGTGCTGCGCGTGATCAAACCGCCGGAGCTGGTCCCGATCGCGACGATCGGCATCCCGACCGTCTGCATGGTCCTGCTCCTCCTCCTGCCCTTCTACGACCGCGGGCCGGAGCGCAACCCGGCGCGGCGCCCGCTCGCCACCACGGCCGGCATCCTGACCATCGTCTCGATGGCCTACCTCACCTTCCTCGGCGCCGAGGGCGGCTCCCCGACGGAGATCGAGATGGAGGTGGCGCCGCGCTACGAGGCAGGCAAGGAGGTCACCGCCAGCGCCGGCTGCCTCGCCTGCCACAAGCTGGGCGAGAACGGCAACGACGGGCCCGGCCCGGAGCTGACCCACATCGCCTCCCAGATCCCGCGGGCCGCGATCCTGCGCTCGGTGGAAATCGGCCCCGGTATCATGCCCTCCTTCCGCGATCTGCCGCCCAAGAAGCTCAACGAGCTCGCCGATTTCCTCTCCTCGCTCGACTAAGCCCTCACGCGACTCGGCCCAGTTCGCCGGGCAGGTCAACCGCATGTTCGACCGCGTGGCGAGCCGCTACGACGCGCTCAACTCGGTGATGACCGCCGGGCTGCACCACCGCTGGCGCGAGCGCGCGGCGGCCCGCGCAGAGCTCGCTCCCGGCGACTCCGCCCTCGACGTCTGCTGCGGGACGGGGGACCTGGCGCTCGAGCTGGCCGGCCGCGTCGCGCCGGGCGGCCGCGTCGTCGGCTGCGACTTCTCCGAGCCGATGCTCGACCTGGCGCGCGAGAAGGCGAGCGGCCGCCGGGTCGCCAACGTCCGCTTCGAGTGGGCCGACGCGCTCAGCCTGCCCTACGACGCCGGCCGCTTCGACGCGGTCACGGTCGGCTTCGGCGTGCGCAACCTCGCCGACCTCGAGCGGGGGCTGGGCGAGATGACGCGCGTGCTGCGCCCGGGCGGGCGCCTGGTCGTGCTCGAGATCACCCAGCCGACCCGGCCGCCGCTCTCGACCTTCTACTCGCTCTGGTTCGACCGGATCGTGCCCCTGCTCGGCGCCTTCTCCGGGGACTCGGAGGCCTACTCCTACCTGCCGGAGTCCGTGCGCAGCTTCCCCGCCCCGCCGCGGCTCGCCGCGGCGCTGGACGCGGCCGGCCTGGAGCGGATCCGCTGGACCGTGCTCGCGGGGGGGATCATCGCGATCCACAGCGGCGTCCGCGGGTGACCCGCCGCTCCGCCGTACCGCCGCCTGTCACCGCCGTCCTCGACGCGTCGAGCCGCTGGCTGCCGGAGCGCCTCGGCCGGGTCGAGGAGACCCTGCGCGAGCAGGTGGGCGGCCACGGCGAGCGGCTCGCCGCCGACGCGGAGGCGACGCTGGCGGCGGGCGGCAAGCGGCTGCGGCCGCTGCTCGTGCTGCTCTGCGCCGGCCCCGGCGCCGGCGAGGAGGCGGTGCGCGCGGCCAGCGCGATCGAGCTCGTCCACATGGCCACGCTCGTCCACGACGACGTCCTCGACGACGCGCCGCTGCGCCGCGGCCGGCCGACCGTCGCCGCCTCGCGCGGCCGGGCGCGGGCGACGGCCCTCGGCGACCTGCTCTTCTCGCGCGCCTTCGCGCTGCTCGCCGGTCACGGCGACGGGCGGGCGATCGCCCTGCTCGCCGGCGCCTCGGTGGCGCTGGCCCGGGGCGAGCTCGCCCAGCGCAACGACGCCTTCGACGCCGGCGTCTCGGAGAGCCGCTACCTGGAGCGCTGCCAGCTGAAGACCGGCAGGCTCTTCGAGTGCGCCTGCCTGCTCGGCCACGACGCCGAGCCGCTGGGCGCCTTCGGCGCCGAGATCGGCCTCGCCTTCCAGCTCCTCGACGACGTCCTCGACGTCGCCGGGCCGGCCGAGCGCACCGGCAAGGCGCGCGGCACCGACCTGATCGACGGCACCGTCACCCTGCCGTTCGTCCTCGCCGCCGCGCTCGATCCGGCGATCGGCGCGGCCGACCTGGGCGCGCTGGACGCCGCCGCCGCCGCCGCGCTCTGCGACCGCATCGCCGCCACCGGCGCCCTCGAGCGGGTCCGCGCTCGCGCCCTGGAGACGGTCGCCGCGGCGAAGCGGCGGCTGGCCGGCGCCGGGCTCGACCCCGAGCGCCGCCGCCTGCTCGAGCTGGTCGCCGACGGCGTCGTCCAGCGTTACAGCTAAGCGCTCGCGCGAGCGCCAGCTAGCCGAAGTCGTCGGCGCTGATCAGGTCCGCCGCGAGGGCGGCGCTGAAGGTGTCGGCGACGTGCCGCATGTTCTCCCGCTCGAGCGCCTTCAGCTCCTCGTCGAGCGCCCGCGTGCCCTGGTCCAGCTCCTCGTCGAAGGCGTCGATCTCGGCTTCGCCGTGCACCGCGTCGCCGTGCCACTCGCACTCCGGGCAGCGCCTCCAGAGGCGCCAGTGGCCGCGGTCGCCCGCCTGCTCCCAGCAGGTCGGCTGCACCAGGGCGGAGGCGCAGCGGGGGCAGACGTGGAGGCCGGCGGCCGTCTCGGGATTGGTCTGGGCAGCGCTTGCGTGTCGCATACCTTCCTATCGAACCCGCGAGAGGACGGATCAATCCGCACTTTCCCGCGACATCTGCACAAAAACCAACTTCCAGGTATGTCCGCTACCCAATTCGTCGCGACCCGATCGCAACCTGCGGCCGGTACCATGGGCCCATGCCGAACGTTGGACCGCTGGAGTTGGCGATCGTCCTGATCATCGCCCTGATCGTCTTCGGGCCGAAGCGCCTGCCCGAGCTGGGCCGCTCGCTGGGCCGGGGCATCCGCGAGTTCCGCGGCTCGATCGGCGGCGACAGCGACGACGAGCCCGACCGCCGCGAGGCGATCGAGCCGCCGCAGCAGGATGCCGAGAAGGACGCCGAGGGCGAGACGGTCGCGCACGACCGCCGCTGAGGCAGCGCCATGGCCCGGATGAGGCCGGTTTCGCACGAGGACCGGCTGACGCTGGTCGAGCACCTCGACGAGCTGCGCACGCGGCTGCTCGTCTGCCTGCTCGTCTTCGGCGTCGCCCTGGCGCTCTGCTTCTGGCAGAACCACCTGCTGCTCGAGATCGCCGCCGGGCCGCTGCCCGAGGGGCGCGAGAAGCTGCTCACCTTCGGCGTCGCCGAGCCCTTCACGACGACCCTCACGGTCGCTACCTACGGCGCCCTGATCCTCTCCCTGCCGTTCCTCCTCTACCAGGCCTACGCCTACGTGCTGCCCGCCTTCAGCGACCGCGAGCAGCGCCTCGTCCGGCCCGTCCTGCTCCTCGCGCCGTTCCTCTTCGCGGCTGGCCTCGCCTTCGCCTATTTCGTCGTCATGCCGGCCGCAGTCAGCTTCCTGCTCGGCTTCAACGACACCCAGTTCAACGTCCAGGTCCGCGCCCGCGACTACTACAGCTTCTTCTCGACGACGATGCTGGCCGGCGGCCTCGTCTTCCAGCTGCCGCTGGCGATCCTCGCGGTGACCCGGCTCGGCATCGCCAGCGCCGACCAGATCGCCCGCAACCGTCGCTACGCCTACCTGGCGATCGCCGTCCTCGCCGCGGCGCTGCCCGGCGTCGACCCGATCACGATGCTGATCGAGATGGTGCCGCTCCTCCTCCTCTTCGAGTTGAGTATCTTGATCGCTCGGGCCTTCGGCGCGCCGAAGGCCGCGGGAGGCATCGCAAAACCCTCGACTCAGGAGCGCTGAGCAGGTGGCCGAAGAAGAGCGACGCATGCTGTTCGACATCCGGGGACGCCGGAAGCGCGTCATCCAGTTCGTCTACGCGACCCTGGCGCTGCTGATGGGCGCCAGCCTCTTCCTCGTCGTCGGCCCCTTCAACCTCGGCGAACTCGCCGGCGGCGGCAACGCCAACGAAGCGGCCGAAGTGCTCGACGAGCAGGCCGCGAGGGTCGAAGCGAAACTGCGCGCCGAACCGAACAGCGAGACGCTGCTGCTCTCGCTTGCCCGCTCGCGCGTCGCCGCCGGCAACGCCGAGCTGGAAACCGACCCGCAGACCGGCCGCAGCATCGTCACGCTCGAGGCGCGGCAGGACTTCGACCGCGCCGCCGAAGCCTGGCAGCGCTACCTCGAGCGGGCCGACGAGCCAAACCCCTCGGCCGCCTTCCTCGTCGCCGGCACCTACTTCAACCTTGCCGAATCGTCGGGCACCCTGGACGAGATCGAAGAGAATCTCGAGGCCGCGGCCGAGACGCAGCGCCTGGCCGCCGCCGCGCGTCCCAGCACCGGCGCGCTCACCACCCTGGTGAGCTACGAGTACTTCGCCGGCAACTTCGCCGCCGCCGAGGAGGCGCGGCGGCAGGCAAGGGCGAAGACCCCCAGCTCGCTGCGTGGGCAGCTCAAAGCCCAGCTGGCCGAATTCCGCAAACAGGGTGAAAACTGGGCGGCGGAAAAGAAACGCATCCGCAAACTCGAAGCCGAACAGGGCAAAGAATCGCTGCAGAGCCCCTTCGGCGGCCTCGGCGCCGGCTCCGGCTCGCTGGGCGAATAGCCGCGGCCGCGGCTCAGCCCGCCGCCTCGCGCTCCTTCGCGGGGTCGCCCTCGGCGCCGCTCTGCCCGCCTGGCTCGCCGCCCTCGACGATCCGGAAGAGGGCGAGCTCGGCCACCGCCGCGAGCAGGACCAGCAGCACGGCGGCGACCCGTGCGGGAGCCATCTCCCCGGGACCCTCGGCCGGGACCAGCAGCGAGGCGATTGCGAGCAGGAAGAGGATCGCCCCGAGGTTGAAGGCGCGCACTATCCAGCCCAGCCAGCGGTTGTAGGTGTCGGTCCACTTGACCTGCCACTCGCGGAGCTTCTCCTCGGGGAACCCGTCGAGCTTCGCCATCTCCAGCGCCGCCATGTACTCGCCCGGGGAGACGTAGTTGCGGCGGGCGTTGTAGGTCAGGGTCACGGTCAGGACCAGCATCAGGCCGGCGGCGACGAGCAGCAGCAGCGAGAGGTCGGCGCACCAGAGCACGCTCTCCTTGTCGAGGGTGAGGCCGACGAGGGCGAAGGAGAAGCCGGCGAGCAGCGCCGCGGCGTTGGTGCCGATGCCCTCGATCGCGGCGGCGTAGCCGTGCGGCCCGGGGTAGCGGGTGATCAGCGCGCCGCCGCTCACTCGTGAGGCGGCGGCGAGTGGTAGTCGCTGCACTCCGTGCAGTACACCTGCCCGTTCGGGAAGGGGAAGAGGCCCGGCAGCTCGGCCGCCAGCGGCGCGTCGGCGACGACCGCGACGACGTCGATCCCGAGGCCGTAGCGGGCCACCACCTCACCCACGTCGATCTCCGCCGGCGCGCTCACGAAGAGCGACTCGTGGCCGCTCTCGGCCCGCCAAGCGCTGCGCAGCGTCACCCCCGGCACGTCCACCGAGATCCGCTCGAGCGCCTCGTACCGCACCGGAACCGCCCCCCAGGACCCCCGCTCCAGGTCCAACCGGAACTCCGTCATCGAATCGCCTCCACCACTCAAAGCTATCGCAGCTCGTCGCCGATCGCCGCGACCCGACCTGGGCTTCGTTGCGGTCGTAGTTGTGCCCGCTCTGCGGGCACAACTACGACCGCAAGGCGCGGCGTGCGGGCGGCAGGGATGCATGGGCCGTGAAGGACTCGAACCTTCAACCTTGAGATTAAGAGTCTCCTGCTCTACCGGTTGAGCTAACGGCCCGGAGCGGGCAAGTATAGGAAGGCGGGGGGGTCAGCGGGCGACGCTGCAGCCCTTTTCGACGCTGCCGTCGATGATCGTGCCGTCGGCGAAGAGGAAGCGCCCGTGGGTGCGCAGGATGCCGTCGCGGCAGCGCGCGGCGACGTAGCTGCGCGGCTTGCCGCGGAAGCGGTAGCGGCGGCCGATCTCGACCTCGAGGCGGGTCAGCGAGCCGGCGCCGCCGGCGATCGGCGGCACCTCGACCAGGGCGCGGTAGCGGAACTCGCCGCCGCGGCGGCGGATCGGCACCACGATCGCGAAGGTCTGCACCGCCGGCACGGCAGTGCGGGCATGGAGGATCGCCGTCGGGACGCCGCCGCGGCGCGGCCCGTTGAAGATCGTCAGCGGCGAGGACACCGGCAGCGGCGGCCCGCCCGGGCGGGCGATCAGCGCCCCGACCCGGCCGCGGCCGACGATCGCCCGCCGGCAGGCCCGGCGCGCCGCGGCGGGTGTCGCGTCGGCGACGCGGGCCGGGTCGCACCTGGCGAGCCCGGCCGTGGTCAGCCTCCCGTCGCGGTCGAAGTCGATCGCCGCCCGCTGGAGGGCGACGGGGACGCCGCCGTCGACCGCCCGCAGCCTGGCGTGACCCTCGAACTCGATCGGGGCGAAGGAGCCGCGCGGCAGCTTGCGCGGCGTGAAGCCGCCGTCGGCGGTGAGCACGAGGTTGCCGATCTGGACCAGGGCGGCGCCGGCGCCGCTGGCGAGGGCCAGCAGCGCGGCGGCGATCGCGATTGGCGCCAGCAGCCTCCTCAAGTTGCCTCCCACGGTCCTCAAGTTGCCTCCCACGGCCAGGCTAGCGGGTCGGGCCCGCCGCGACCTCGACCTGTTCCTTAACAGACTCTTCTGCATCTTTCTCCCGGTCGAGCGTCCGAATCGGGCAAACTACGGGTCGTGCCCGTGAGGAGGAGCAGGGGGCGGAGCGATGGCGCGCGCAACGAGCGCGAGGGAAAGTCCCGCCCCCCAGTGTCGATGAGGCATCCGCGCCGTGCGCTGGGGGTTGCCCTGATCCTGATCGCCGCCCTCTCGTTCTTCGGCCTCAGCCTCGAGGAGAAGCTCAGCCCCGCCTCGCTCGACATCCCAGGCACCCAGACCGAAAACGCCAACAAGCTGCTCCAGGACCACTTCGGCGACACGGCGATCTTCGCGATCCTGCTCGAGGGCCCGCCCGCCGCGATCGAAGAGCAGGGGCCGGACCTCGTCCGCGCCCTGCGCGAGGAGCCGCAGGTGACCACCGTCTCCCCCTGGGACCGGGGCTCGGTCGCCGCGCTGCGCCCGGGCCCGCGCCGCGCCCTGATCCTCACCGACTTCCACGTCGACATCGAGGAGGCCGCCCGGGACAAGGTGCCGGTGGTCGAGGACACCCTCGAGCAGCAGATCCACGCCCCCGTCCGCGCCACCCAGACCGGCCAGGCGACGCTGACCCGGACGATCCAGCAGGACTCGATCGACGCCGCCGAGCAGGGCGAGCTGATCGCCCTGCCGATCCTGCTGGTCGTCCTGCTGCTCGTCTTCCGCTCGCCGATCGCCGCCGCGGTGCCGCTCGCCTTCGGTGTCGTCGCCGTGCTCACCTCGCGCGGCCTGCTCGCGCTGCTGACCGATTTCTTCGCCATCGACGCCATCGCGCTGGTCATCTGCTCGATGATGGGCCTCGCCCTCGGCGTCGACTACGCGCTGCTGCTCGTCTCGCGCTTCCGCGAAGAGCTGGCCGAGGGCGCCGATCCCGTCCACGCCGCCTGGACCACGCGCCGCACGGCCGGGCGGACGACGATCTTCGCCGGCAGCACGCTGATCCTCTCCATGCTCGTGGCGATGTTCGTCGTCCCCGGCGCCCTGCTCGCCTCGCTGGCGGGGACCCTGGCCCTGGTCGTGCTGCTCACCGTGCTGGTCGCCACCCTCGCCGGCCCGCCGATCCTGGTCCTGCTCGGCCACAACGTCGATCGCTGGCGGATCGGGCCGGCGCCCAACGGCGAACGCTCGCGGCTGATGACCGTGGTCGGAGCGGCGCTGCGGCGGCCGATCCCGGTCTCGGCCGCGATCGGCGCCGTGGTGCTGGTCCTCGCCGCGCCGGCGATCGCGCTGAAGACGGGCCCCTTCACGGTCGGCGAACTTCCCCACGACTCGCCCGCCCGCCAGGACGCCGAACGGGTCCAGGACTCCGTCGGCCCCGGCTTCGACGCGCCCTTCGTGGTCGTCGCCGTCGCCAAGGAGGGGACGATCACCGAACCCGACCGCCTCTCCGCGCTGAGCCGCTGGCAGCGTCGCATCGCCGCGCGGGACGGGGTGCAGAGCGTGATCGGGCCCGGCCAGGTCTCCCGCGCGGTCGAGCCGCTGCGCCGCCGCGGCTCGGCGATCCTCGCCTCCGACGACGAGAGCGGCCCGCTGGCCAACCTCGACCGGCTGGGGCGCAACCTCGACCTCGCCGCCGACGGCGTCTCCGCGCTGCGGAAAGGCCTTTCGCAGGCGACCTACGGCGCCGGCCTGCTGGCCCAGGGCTCGAGCCAGGGAGAGGAGGGCGCCGGCGAACTCGCCGAGGGCCTCGGCGAAGCGGCGGCGGGCAGCCAGGAAGCGCTCGAGGCGATCGGCCTCTTCGCGAAAGGCTCGCGGCGCCTGGCCAAGGCCCAGGAACAGGCGGCGACGGCCAGCCTCTTCCTCAAGTTCGGCACCCACGACCTGGTCCCCAACCTGAACGCCAACGTGCTGCCCGACGCGCGCCGCCTGCAGCGCTCCCTGGACCGCGACTCGGGCAGCACCGTGCCCCAGCTCCAGGCCTCCGCCGAGACGGCCAACCAGCAGATCCAGGCGGCGATCTCGCTGCTCGAAGGGATGACGGTGGGCAAGTCCGATCCCAACTACGCCCCCGCCCTGGACGCCCTGCGCCAGGCCGCCGCCGCCGCCGGCGGGCTGCCCGGCGAGCTGAGCGCGCTGGGCGAACGGCTCACCAAGAACGCCGACGACGCGCGGGAAGTGAAGTTCTGGCTGCAGAGCACCTTGAGCGCCCTCAAACGGCTCAGCAACGGAGCGAAACGGCTCTCCGAGGGCCTCTTCAAACTCGCTCGCGGCGGCGACAGGCTGGCCGACGGCGCGGAAACCCTCGACCGCGAAGCCCGGCAGCTCTCCGAGGGGCTCGGCGAAGCGAGCGGCGCCGCGACCCTGCTCGCCGACGGCCTGACCCAGCTCGCCTTCGGCAACGCGGAGCTCGAGCGCAGGCTCGCCGAGGCGTACACCCGCTCCTACCCCCTGCAGGCGGGCCTGCGCCGCGCCACCGTCCGCATCGTCTCCCAGAACGCCACCCTCGACCGCCAGGTCGCCAACCTGCGCCGCACCACGCCGGGCATCTTCGACTCGGGCTACTTCGTCCTCTCCGCCCTCGACGGCACGCGCGGGCCGCTGCGCGAGGCGGCCACGCAGGCGGTCGACCTCAGCGGCGGCGGCCAGGCAGTGCGCTACCTGGTCACCACCCGCTACGACTTCGCCTCCGACGGCTCGGTCGACTTCAACGAGCGCCTCGAAGACGACGCGGCGACGCTCGGCGAGGAGGCCGGCGTCGAAGCCGGCATCGCCGGCGGCACCGCCACCCTCAACACCTACAGCCGCGTGACCAGGGAGCGGATGCCGTTGGTGATCACCGCGATCACCATCGCCACCTTCCTCGTCCTCATCCTCGTCCTGCGCTCGCTGCCGCTGGCGGCGATCGCGGTGGGGCTCAACCTGCTCACCGTGGCGGTCGCCTTCGGCATCCTCACGATGCTCACCAACGTGCCCGAGGGCTGGCCGCTGGGCGGCAACACCTACATCAACGCGGTCGGGGCGACGATGATCTTCGGCGTCGTCTTCGGCCTCTCGATCGACTACGCGGTCTTCCTGCTCGTGCGGATGCGCGAGCATTACGACGAGCACGGCGACAACGCCGCCGCGGTCCACTTCGGCCTCGAGCGAACCGCGCGGGTGATCACCGGCGCCGCGGTGATCATGATGGCCGTCTTCATCGCCTTCGCCGGCGCCCCGGTGCAGACCGTCAGCCAGCTCGGCATCGGCCTCACCGTCGCCGTGCTGCTCGACGCGACCGTCGTGCGCATCGTCCTGCTGCCGGCGCTGATGCTGCTGATCGGCGACCGCGTCTGGTGGCTGCCCCGCTGGCTGGACCGGGCGCTGCCGCGCTTCAGCGTCTGACCGTAAGGGCCGCCGGTCCAGCGCGTTTACTTCGAGTTAAGTACCCGCCGCCCCCGCGCGTGGCGGCGGACGCCTCGGATACGATTCGCTCGCCGTTCCGCCGGATCGGAGGCCGGGGAACCGCGAGCGACGATCCGTGGCTGCCAACCCCTCAGGCGAGGACACGAGCCCGGCGCAAAGCCGGGGGACTGCCCCCGCGCGAATCGCGGCGATCGCGGCCCTGGCGGCGGTCGTGATCGCCCTCGCCGTCGTGCTCTTCGGCGGCGGCGGGGCGCACCGCTACGAGCTGCTCTTCCAGAACGCGGCGCAGCTGGTGCCCGACAACCAGGTGCTGATCGGCGGCCAGCCGGTCGGCTCGGTCGAGGCGATCGAGCTGACCGAGGACAACCTCGCCAAGGTCGTCGTCAGCGTCGAGCAGGAGCTGCACGAGGGGTCCACGGCGACGATCCGCGCCACCTCGCTCTCTGGCGTCGCCAACCACTACGTCTCGATCGCCCCCGGCCCCAACAGCAACCCGCCGCTCGGCGACGACGCGACGCTCGGGCTCGCCTCGACGACTACGCCGATCGACATCGACCAGCTCTTCAACACCTTCCCGCCCTCGGTGCGGCGCGGCCTCGAGCAGTTCATCGAGGGCAACGCCGGCATCTACGCCGGCCGCGGCGCGGACGCCAACGACACCTTCAAGTACATCGGGGTCGGCTTCAACCGCGCCGGCGCCTTCCTCGGTGAGCTGAGCGCCGACGAACGGCTCCTCTCCCGCTTCCTGGTCAGCTCCAGCCGCCTGGCCACCGCCGCTTCGGAGCGCAGCGACCAGCTCGCCAGCGCGATCGCCAACGCCGGCACGGCCTTCGACGCGATCGCCACGGAGAACGTCGCCCTGGGGCGCAGCATCGAGCTGCTGGCGCCCACCTTCCGCCAGGCGAACACCACCTTCGTCAACCTCCGCGCCGCTCTCGACGACCTCGAACCGCTGATCGACGCCTCGGGGACGGCGACCAAAGGGCTGGCACCGTTCCTGCGCGAATTCCGCCCCGTCCTCTCCAAAGCGGTGCCCGTCTTCCGCAACCTCCGCCTCACCGTGCGCCGCAAGGGCTTCGCCAACGACGCCAACGAACTGCTGGCCAGCCTGCCGACCGTGCAGAGCCGCGCCTCGCGCGCCTTCCCGCACTCCGAGGCCGCGATCGACGCCTTTCTGCCCAACCTCGAATTCATCCGCGCCTACACGCCCGACCTGCTCAACGGCTTCGCCAAGCTGGGCCAGGTTTCGGCCCCCTACGACGCCAACGGGCACTACGTGCGCGCCAGCTTCGCGGCCAACCTCTTCGAGTACGACGGCGAAAGCGGCCTGCTGGAGCCGATCCCCCCAGGCGAGCAGTACGGCGCCTACGGCGATTCCGCTGCCGTCACACGGCGCTGCCCCGGCGCGGCCAGCCAGCCCGCCGCCGACGGCTCCAGCCCCTTCCTCGAACCGCCCTTCACGGGGGCCGGCGTGACCGCTTCCGAGTGCGACCCCGGGGACGTGCCACCGGGACCATGAGCCGCTCGCTCGCCATCGGACTGCTGCTCGCCGCCGCGATCGCCGCGGCGGTCCTGCTCGCCTTCCGCGACGAGGACGGCGACGAGTACGTCGTGCGGGCGATCTTCGACAACGGCGCCTTCCTGGTCGAGGGCGAGCAGGTCCGCGTGGCCGGCGCCGACGTCGGCAAGATCGCGTCGGTCGGCGTCACCCTGCCGGGCGAGGTCGACAGCTACGAGGGCGGCGAGCCGCGGGCGGTGCCCGGCAAGGCGGCGATCGCGCTGCGCATCGACGACCCCGCCTTCCAGGACTTCCGCAGCGACGCCACCTGCCACATCCGGCCGCAGTCGCTGATCGGCGAGAAGTTCGTCGACTGCCGTCCCACCCTGCCGCGCGCCCCCGGCACGCCGCCGCCGGCGCCGCTGAAGGAGGTCCCCGAGGGCCAGCCCGGCGCGGGCCAGTACCTGCTGCCGCTGGAGAACAACACGACCAGCGTCGACCCCGACCTGATCAACAACATCAGCCGCCTGCCCTACGCGCAGCGCTTCCGGCTCATCTTCAACGAACTCGGCGCCGGCCTGGCGGCGCGCGGCGAGGACGTCGAGGAGGCCGTCAAGCGCGCCAACCCGGTGCTGCGCGACGCCGACCGGCTGCTCGGCATCCTCAATGCCCAGCGCCGCCAGCTCACCAAGCTCGTCGCCGACTCCGACCGCATCCTCGGCCCGCTGGCGCGCGAGCGAGCCAGCGTCGCCGGCTTCTTCGCCAACTCGGGCGCCGCCGCCCAGGCGAGCTCCGAACGGGGCGAGGCGCTGGAAGCCTCGCTGCGCAAGTTCCCCGCCTTCCTGCGCGAGCTGCGCCTGACGATGAACAGCCTGCAGGGCTTCGCCGACACGGCGACGCCGGTCTTCGCCGACCTCGGCGAGGCGGCACCCTCCTTCACCGCGGCGACCCGCCTGCTGACGCCCTTCTCGGCGGCCTCGACGGTGGCGCTGAAGTCGCTCGGCGCGACCGGCGAAGTCGCCGGCCCGAAGCTGCGCGCCGCCGACCCGGTCGTGCGCAAGACCAGCGCCCTGGCCCGCTCCGGCGCCAGCCCGACGACGAAGCTGGCGGACTTCCTCGGCACCAGCGAGGAAACCGGCGGCTGGGACGCCCTCGTCGACCTGATCTACAACGGCGCCGCGACGACCAACGGCTTCGACCGCTACGGCCACTTCACGCGCGCGCTCGTCACGTTGACCAACTGCACCGACTACCGGGCGAGCCCCCTCAGCGGCTGTGTGGCGAACTTCACGGGGCCGGGCGCCGGGACCTCCTCGATCGGCTCCGCCGCGCTCTCGGCGCTGCTCGACGAAGAACTCGCTCGGGCGAGCGGCGGCACGGCCGCCGGCGCCGCCGGCGCCGCGACCTCGCCGCTGGCGCCGAGCCGGCCCGTGGCGCCGTCGCCGGGCCTCGGCGAAGGGCGCCGCCTCGGCGTCTCCCTGCCGCTCACCCCGCAGCGCGACCGCGCCCTCCTCGACTACGCCTTCGGATCATGAGGAACCGCAGCGGCATACAGGGGGTGGCGAGCAGCCCGGCGATCGTCGGCGCGGTGACGGTGCTGGTCGTGATCGTCGCCGTCTTCCTCGCCTACAACGCCAACCAGGGCCTGCCCTTCGTCTCCACCTACGACCTGACCGCGCGCGTGCCCAACGCCAACGCGCTCGTCAAAGGCAACGAGGTGCGCATCGGCGGCGCCCGCGTCGGCGTGGTCGAGACGGTGGTCCCGGTGCAGCTCGGCGACGGCCGCATCGCCGCCGACCTCGAGCTCAGCCTCGACAAGAGCGCCCAGCCGCTGCCGGTCGACACGACGATGATCATCCGGCCGAAGTCGCCGCTCGGCCTCAAGTACCTCCAGCTCGTGCCCGGCGACTCCGCCGAGGGCTACCCGGCCGGGGCGACGATCCCGCTCGACGCGGCCCGCCCCGAACCGGTCGACATCGACCAGTTCTTCGACATGTTCGACGAGCCGACGCGAGCCTCGATCCAGCGCGGCCTGGCCGGCTTCGGCAACGCCCTGGCCGGCCGCGGCCCGCAGCTCAACGAGTTCTTCGCGGTGCTGCGCCGCACCGTCGAAAGCGCCCAGCCGGCGCTGGCCAACCTGGTCGCGCCGAGCACCGGCATCGGCCGCTTCTGGCGGGCCCTCGAGGACCTCTCCGCCACGGTGGCGCCGGTCGCGCTCGAGCAGGCGAGCATGTTCGTCGCCCTCGACCGCACCTTCGCCGCCTTCGCCCGCGTCTCCCGCCCCTACATCCAGGAAACGATCGAGGAGGGCCCCGAGACGCTCGACTCGGTGACCGCCGACCTGCCTGCCCTGCGGCCCTTCCTGCGCGACTCCGAGCGCTTCTTCGCGGCGCTGCGGCCGGGGGCCAAGGCGCTGGGCGAGACGGCGCCGACGATCGCCGCCGCCTTCCGCGCCGGCATCCCGGCGCTCAACGCCTCGCCGGCGCTCAACGCCCAGCTCGTGCCCACCGCCGACGCGCTGCTCGCCTTCCAGGAATCGCCCGGCGTCTTCAACGGGCTCGACCTGCTGATCGACACCAACGACCTGCTCGACCCGGCGATCCGCCTCATCGGCCCCGCCCAGTCGACCTGCAACTACCTGACGATCGCCTTCCGCAACCTGGCGAACGCCTCCAGCCAGGGCAACCCTCTCGGCAACTGGCTCAACGCGATCGCCTTCCAGACGCCGCAGCCTTCCGAAGGCGCGAACTCCGAGGGAAGCTTCGCCGCGGCCCCCGCGAACGGGCCGGGCCGCCTCAACCACCTGCACTCGAACCCCTACCCGAACACCGCCTCGCCCGGGCAGCCGCGGGAGTGCGAGGCGGGCAACGAGCGCTACGAAGCCGGGCGCACCAGGATCGGCAACACGCCGCGCAACGACGGCACCAAAACCGCCGGCCAGTCGAAACGGCAGCTGGGAGAAGAAGGCTGATGGGACGCCTACCCGAGCGCGACATCAGGGCGGCGGAAGAGAAGGGCGGCCTCTTCGGCTGGCGGCCGAGCAACGTGACGGTCGCGGCGATCTTCCTGCTGATCTTCACGATCGGGCCCTACCTCGCCTTCACCGGGCACGTCCCCTTCACCGGCTACGGCTACGAGCTGAACGCCACCTTCGCCAACGGCGTCAACATCTCCAGCAACTCGCCGGTGCGGATCGCCGGCGTCGACGTCGGCAGGGTGATCCGGGTCGAGCGCGAGGGCGACGCCACCAGGATCTCCTTCACGGTCGGGGACGACGGCCGTCCGATCCACGAGGACGCCTTCGCCGAGATCCGGCCGCGGCTCTTCCTCGAGGGCAACTTCTTCGTCGACCTGACGCCCGGCAGCCCGAGCGCGGCGGAGCTGGAGAGCGGCGAGACGATCGGCGTCAGCCACACCTCCACCTGGGTCCAGATCGACGAGGTGCTGACGGCGCTGCAGGCGCCTGTTCGCGCCGACCTGAGCCGCCTGCTGGAAAGCTACGGCGACGCCCTGACCCGCGAGCCGAACGCGGCCGAAGACGCCACCCAGCTGCCCGAGGTGAAAGGCAAGACCGCCGCCGAGGCGCTCAACGGCGGCTTCCGCTACGGCGGCGACGCCGGCCGCTACAGCGCCGAGGTGACGAACGCCCTGCTCGGCACCCACCCGCGCGACCTCTCGCGCCTGGTGGCGGGCGCCGGGCGCGCCTTCGGCGCCCTTTCCCGCAACGAGGAGGACCTCAAGGGACTGATCGTCAACTTCGAGATCTTCACCGGCGCCCTGGCGGCTCAGTCGAGCAACCTGACGACCTCGGTGCGGCGCCTCGCCCCGACCCTGGACGAGTTCCACAGCTCGCTGGTCAACCTCAACCGCACCCTGCCGCCGCTGCGCGCCTGGGCGATCGAGCTGACCCCCTCGGTCGAAGAGCTGCCCGGCTGGATCGCCGCCGGCAGGCCCTGGGTCAGGCAGGCCCGCCCGCTGCTATCCGGCCGCGAGGCGGCCGGCCTCGCGAAGCTGCTGCGCGAAGCGACGCCCGGCCTGGCCGGCGCCTCGCAGGCGGGCAAGGCGATCGCCCTGCCGCAGCTGAACCGGATCAGCCTCTGCACGACGAAGGTGATCGTGCCGACCGGCAACCAGACGATCGAGGACCGCTTCAGCACCGGCGGCCCGAACTACCGCGAGTTCCTCTATACGCTGACCAGCTTCTCGGGCTGGGGCCAGAGCTTCGACGGAAACGGGCCATTCCTCCGTCTTCAGCCCGGTGGCGGAGACGTGCTGGTGGAAGCCGCGAACCCGGATGGAAACCTCACCACCGACCGGCGAATATTCGCCAACACGGTCGAAGCGCCGATCGGCACGCAGCCCCAGCTCGCCGGCCGGCCGCCGAAGAAGCCCGACGTGCGCTGCGACTCCAACCCCGTGCCCGACGTCAACGGCCCGCTCGGCCAGCCCGGCGCCCCGACCCCGGCGGCGGTGAGCCCATGAGCCGCTGGACGCACATCCGCGCCACCCTCTCGCGCCAAGCGCGCGGCCGCAGCAAGGACACGATCGCGATCGCGATCCTCGCCGCGGTGGCGACCGTGATGACGCTCTGGATCTTCACCCAGCAGAAAGCGGCGCTGCCCTCCTGGGTCCCCCTCGTCGGCGAAGAGTTCGTGCCGATCGCGGCCGAGTTCTCCACCGCGCAGGCGGTCACGCCGGGCCAGGGGCAGGCGGTGGTCATCGCCGCGATCCGCGTCGGCAAGGTTTCCTCGGTGAGGCTCGAGGACGGCCACGCCGTCGTCGGCATGGACATCGAGCCCGAGTACCTGGAGCTGATCCACCCCGACGCGACGCTGCTGCTGCGCCCGAAAACGAACCTCAACGACATGGTCGTCGAGATCGACCCCGGCAGGGCGGACGGCCAGATCGAGGCGGGCCACGAGTTCCCGCTCTCGCGCACCCAGCCCAACGTCAACCTCGACGCCTTCCTCGCCACGCTCGACGCCGACACGCGCCAGTACATCCAGCTGCTCGTCGCCGGCGGCGCGCAGGGGATCGGCGGCCGCAGCCAGCAGCTCTCGGGTGCCCTCCGCCGCCTGCAGCCCTTCGCCCACTACGTCGCCGACCTCAACCGGGCGGTTTCGCGCCGCCGCCAGGCGCTCGCCCGGACGATCCACAACTTCAACCTGCTGGTTACCGAACTGGGCCGCCACGACGGCGACCTGGAACGCTTCGTCTCCTCCTCGAAGGCGGCGCTGGGCAACTTCGCCAACGAGCAGCAGGCGATCCAGGAGACGCTGGTCGAGCTGCCCGGGGCACTCGCCGCCGCCGAGGAGGGCTTCGCCAGCGCCAACCGCTTCGCCCGCGTCGCCCGCCCCGCGCTGCTCGACCTGATCCCCCAGGCGCAGGCACTGGGGCCGGCGCTGCGCGCCAGCGAGCGCCTCTTCGACCAGACGACGGGGCCGATCCGCGACCAGATCCGCCCCTTCACGCGGCAGGTGCGCCCCGTCCTCACCCATACCAAGCAGGGCGCCCCCTCCTTCGCCAAGACGGTGCGTGGCTTCGGCGAATCGCTCGACGCCTTCAACGGCTTCCTCAACCGGCTCGCCTTCAAGCCGAAGGGCTCGCGCCAGAGCTTCCTCTTCTACCTGCCCTGGCTCAACCACAACTTCAACGCCACCTTCAACCTCGAGGATCCAGCGGGGCCCCTCCAGCGCGGCTTGGTCATGATCTCCTGCAACGGCGCCGAGCTGGCGGAAGGGATCGCCCGCGCAAAGCCCTATATCGAACTGCTCCTGCGCAGCTCGAACAGCCCGCGCAAGACCGAACTGCCGACGATACCTCCGGATCGGGAATTCTCGACCGCGACCGGATGTGGCCCGGGGACGAATTGAGCAAGCGAGCCCCCAGCACCACGCAGCTCCTCGTCATCGCCGGCTTCGCGCTGTCCTGCTTTTGCATCCTGCTCTTCCTCTGGATCACCTTCGGCGGCCCGACGCCGTTCAAGGCGCGCTCCTACGAGGTCAGCATCCCCTTCCGCGAGGCCACCCAGCTGGCCCAGCAGTCCGACGTGCGCATCTCCGGCGTCTCGGTCGGCAAGGTCCAGGACATCGTCCTCGGCGAGGAAGGCGAACAGGCGGTCGCCAAGGTCAGCATCGAGGACAGGTACGGGCCGCTGCCCCGTAGCACGCGGGCGATCCTGCGCACCAAGACGCTGCTCGGTGAGACCTACGTCGAGCTGACGCCGGGCGACGGCCGGGGGCCGATCCTGCCCGACGGCGGCATGCTCGACGAGGCCCAGGTGGCCGAGTCGGTGCAGCTCGACGAGATCTTCCGCACCTTCGACCCGAGGACGCGGGCCGCCTTCCAGACCTGGCAGCAGGAGGCGGCGGTGGCGATCGAGGGGCAGGGGGCGGCGCTCTCCTACGCCTTCGGCGAGCTGGCGCCCGCCTTCGGCGAGTTCGACCGAGCCTTCCGCGTCCTCGACAGCCAGCGCCTCGCCGTCAACCGGCTCTTCCGCAACGGCGCCACCTCGCTGGCGGCGCTGCGCGGGCGCCAGGGTGAGCTGGCCGGCCTGATCCGCGCCTCCAACACCGTCTTCAGCACGGCGGCCGCGCGCGACCGCGAGATCGAAGCGCTCTTCCGCGCCTTCCCCACCTTCCAGCGCGAGTCGCGCCTCACCCTCGACCGCTTCAGCTCCTTCGCGGTCGACGCCGACCCGGTGATGAAGCAGCTCGTCCCGGTCGCCGAAGAGCTCTCGCCGACGCTGGTCGCCCTCTCGCGCTTCGCCCCCCAGGCGAAGGGCTTCTTCGAAGGGCTGACGCCGCTGATCAAGCGCGCCCCGAGCGGCTTCGGCGCCGCCCGCAAGCTCTTCCGCGACGAGTTCCCGCCGCTGCTGCGCGCCGTCGACCCCTTCCTGCGCAACCTCAACCCGGTGATCGACGGCGCCGGCCTCTACAAGCGCGAGCTGGCGGCGGCGATGGGCAACGTGGCGGCGATGACCAACGCCCAGCTGACGGAGGAAACGAGGAGCGGCGAAAACATCCACTACCTGCGTGCGATGGGCCCCTTCACGCCCGAGTCGCTCGCCACCTTCCCCGGACGCCTCGCCACCAACCGCACCAGCGCCTACAGCCAGCCGTTGGCGACGAGGCAGCTCGCCTCCGGCCTGCCGAGCTTCGAGACTCGTCAGTGCGGCGCGGGCCTGTCCGCCGCGCTGGACCCCGAGACGCCGTCCGACCCCACTTTCAAGGCGCGCACGGAAGAAACTCGAAGCGACAAATCGCCCGAAGAAAACGAAAAAGACAACGAACGCCGGGCGCTCCAGTTCTTCGAGCACCTCGGGGAATACGCCTTCGCCGGCCAGACCGACTCGGCCCTGATCGGCGCCCCGGCCTGCGTCCAGCAAGCGCCCTTCGAGCCGATCGGCCGAGCGGGCGCCCCGACGATCTACCAGCACGTCTTCCGGCAGGGCGAGTAGCGGGATTTCTTTCGGCCGAGTTTGCAGGGACGGCGTCCCTGCGGCCGGGCGGCTCTGATTTGCTGGTCGGGGGCGGCGAATCCGCCGCCCAGGGCCCTTAACTAGGTCAGATGGCATCCGCTCCGACAGCCCACGTACCGCCGCAGAACATCGAGGCCGAGGAATCGGTGCTGGGCGCGATGCTGGTCGCCGAGCCGGCGCTGACCAGGGTGATCGACGAGGTCAAGCTCAACGGCGCCGACTTCTACCTCGACAAGCACGCGACGATCTTCGCCGCCGCCCACGACCTCTACGCCGCCGCCAAGCCGGTCGACGAGCTCAGCGTCGCCGAGGCGCTGACCCAGCGCAACCAGATCGAGGAGGCGGGCGGCAAGCACTACGTCTCCGAGCTGGCCGCCAAGGTGCCGGCCGCCGGCAACGCCAAGCACTACGCCGAGATTGTCCAGCAGAACTCGCTGCTGCGCCGCCTGCTCGGCGCCGGCCAGCGGATCCAGAGCTGGGTCCACGAGCGCGACGGCGAGCCCCGCGAGCTCTCCGAGCGGGCCGAGAAGCTGCTCTTCGACGTCGCCCACAAAGAGCAGGCGAGCGACTTCCGCCTCCTCTCCGAGATCCTCCACGACGAGGTCGACCGGCTCGAGAAGCTCTCCACCGGAGAGACCGAGCTGACCGGCACCCCCTCGGGCTTTCGCGACATCGACTCGATCACGGGCGGCTTCCAGCCGGGGAATTTGATCATCGTCGCTGCACGCCCGGCTATGGGAAAGTGCGTTTCGTCACAAAGTCTAATCTACGATCCAAGGAGCGGTGCTCGACGACGGGTCGATGAGCTGTTGCGAGCTCACAACCGTGGCGAAGATGTGTGGGTCGCCTCGCTCGGCCCTGATCTGAAAATGAAACCGGCGAAGGTGGCGGCAATCGAGGGCAACGGCCGTAAAGCCGTCTATCGACTGACGACACGTCTGGGCAGGGGGACGGAGGCAACCTCCAATCATCCGGTTCTGACCAGTTCCGGCTGGCAGGAGCTAGGCGATGTCACTCCAGGAACCAGGGTCGCCGTCCCGCGCAAGCTCCCCGGGCCTAGCCAACCGGTTGAACTCCCGGATCAGGAGATTGTTCTGCTGGGAGCGCTGATCGCCGATGGTGCATTGACTGGAATCACTCCTTGTTTCTGCTTCGGTCACGATTCAGCGGTCCTGAGCGAGGTCGAAGAGGCCGCCCGTGCGTATGGGGTGAGCCTCCGCTCGGCCGAGAAGTTCGTGCCCGACGCGGTCTTCGGTCTCTCCGACGAGCAGATCGCTCGCTTCCTCGGCGTGATGTACGCCTGCGACGGGCATGTCTACTGCAGCGATCGCCTGGCGCAGATCGGCTATACGACGATCAGCGAGCGGCTCGCCCGCGACGTCCAGCACCTGCTGCTGAGGCTGGGAATCGTGGCCACGATCAGGACTCTGAAACGCCCCGTCTACGACGGAACCGGCAAAGTCGCGCGCGAGATCCGCATCACATCGCAGGAGGGCCTGCGGAGATTCTGCGAGCTGGTTCCGGTTCCGGACATGGAGGGGAAGCAGGCCGAGGTCTTGGAGCGGCTTGCCGTTGCGCCCCGCTCGACGAATACGGACACGTTGCCGGTGGAGATCTGGGACGACATCCTGCTGGCGAAGGGCGATCGGTCCTGGGCGGACGTGAGCGAGGCGACCGGCCGCCCGCGGAACCACAACTGGCACGTCGGAACACGTTGTCCCTCCCCGGGCCTCGTCGCCGAGTTGACGACCGCTGTCTCCTCCCCCGCCCTCGAGGAGCTCTGCGACTCCGACATCTGGTGGGACGAGGTGGAGTCGGTGGAGTACGTCGGCGAAGAGGAAACCTACGACCTCGACGTGCCGGGGCTGCGCAATTTCGTCGCCGACGACATCATCGTCCACAACAGCGCTCTGGTTGCCAACATCGCCGAGAACGTCGCCGTGAAGAGAGAGCTCCCCGTCGCCTTCTTCTCCCTGGAGATGTCCGAGGTGGAGCTGGCGCAGCGCTTCATCGCCTGCCGGGCGCGCATCTCCGGCGACAAGCTGCGCAAGGGCCAGGTCGCTCAGAAGGACTGGCCCAAAGTGGTGCGCGCCTGCAACGAGCTGGAGGAGGCGCCGCTCTGGTTCGACGACTCCTCCGACCTGGGCGTGCTCGACCTGCGGGCCAAGGCGCGGCGCCTGCACGCCCAGGAGCAGGACAGGGGGGGCCTCGGCCTGATCATCGTCGACTACCTGCAGCTGATGCGCTCGGACGACCCCCGCGCGAACCGGGTCGAGCAGGTCGGGCAGATGAGCCGGGGGCTGAAGATCCTCGCCCGCGAGCTCGAGGTGCCGGTGCTGGCGATCTCGCAGCTCTCGCGCGCCCCGGAGCAGCGCCACCCGCCGAAGCCGATGCTCTCCGACCTTCGCGAATCGGGAAACCTCGAGCAGGACGCGGACGTCGTCGCGTTCCTCTACCGCGAGGACTACTACCGCGATCCGGAGGACGAGCCGGACGGGCTCGCGGACCTGATCGTCGCCAAGCACCGCAACGGGCCGATCGGCACGCCGAAGCTGGTCTTCCTCGACCGCTTCCCCAAGTTCGCCGACTTCGCCGGCGCCGAGAGGCCGATCGAGCAGCCGGCCGGCGAGGGGCCGCCGCTGGCCGACGTCGCCGAGGGGCCTGAGTTCTGATGGTGGCGATCCCCCGCCGCGAGCCCTTCCGCGAGCAGGCCTGCCCGCTGGGCGCCTGCGACGGCTCCGGCTGGATCCTCGGCCCGGAGGACGTGGCGCGGCCCTGCGAGTGCCGCGAATCGCGGCTCAAGCGGGGCCGGGTGCGCGGCGTCGCCTCGGCGATCCCGCCGCGCTACCGCGGCGTCTCCTTCGAGCGGCCGCCCGTCGCCGACATGGAGCGCGACATGGCGAGCCGCCACGTCGTCACCGCGGTGCGCGAGTTCACCGCCTCGCTCGAGGAGAACCTGGCCGGCGGCAGGGGCATGTGGCTGATGGGCAGCACCGGCACGGGCAAGACCACGCTGGGGATGCTGGTCGCGAAGACGGCGCTGGCGGCGGGCGCGACGGTCGCCGTCTACTTCGCCCCGAAGCTGCTCACCCAGATCCGCCAGACCTACCAGGCGACCGACGCCGAGGACGCCTACGAGGCCTTCTTCCGCCGCCTCACCTCGGTCGACCTGCTCTACGTCGACGACCTCGGCTCGGAGCGACACACCGACTGGGTGGTCGAGCAGCTCTACGCGCTGGTCAACGAGCGCTACGAGAACCAGCGCTCGGTGCTGGTCACGAGCAACGCCAGCCACGACGTCGACGGGGGCCTGCGCGAGCTGGAGGAGCAGATCGGGCCGCGCACCGTCTCCCGCCTGGTCGAGATCTGCGGCGACCCGCTGCCGCTCTTCGGCGGCGACCGGCGGGTCGAGGCGAGCGCGGCGGGCGGCTAGAACCGGCACAATCCCCGACTGCGATGCCAGGGCTGGTCATAGTCGGCGCCCAGTGGGGCGACGAGGGCAAGGGCAAGGTCACCGACCTGCTCGCCGAGCGCGCCGAGGCGATCGTGCGCTTCCAGGGCGGCAACAACGCCGGCCACACGATCGTCCGCGACGGCGAGGAGTTCAAGTTCCACCTGATCCCCTCCGGGATCCTCTACCCGGAGAAGATCTGCGCGATCGGCAACGGGGTGGTGCTCGACCCGCGCATCCTGCTCGGCGAGATCGACGGGCTGCGCCGCCGGGGCGTCGACATGAGCAACCTGAAGGTGTCGGCCAACGCGCACCTGATCATGCCCTACCACGTGCTGCTCGACACGGCCGGGGAGGTGAAGCTGGGCAAGCTCTCGCTCGGCACCACGCGCCGCGGCATCGGCCCCTGCTACGCCGACAAGGCACTGCGCCTGGGCATCCGCGTGCAGGACCTGCTCGACGAGAAGATCCTCCGCGCCAAGATCCGCACGGCGCTGGCCAGCAAGCAGCAGGCCCTGCGAGAACTCGGCGTGCAGCGCCGCAAGCTGCGCAAGGAGGCGGGGGAGGGCGACCGCGAGGCGGCCGGCCAGGCGATCGAGGAGGCCCCGGACCCGCGCCTCGACCTGCACACGATGACCGAGGAGCACGTCAGCTACGGCCACCGGCTGGAGCCGCACATCACCGACACCTCGCGGCTCTGCTGGGAGACGCTCGACGCCGGTCGCACGGTGATCTTCGAGGGCGCCCAGGCGACCCTGCTCGACCTCGACCACGGCACCTACCCCTTCGTCACCTCCTCCAACCCGATCGCCGGCGCCGCCACGGTCGGCGCCGGCATCGCGCCGTCGGACATCGACGAGGTCTGGGGAGTCGCCAAGGCCTACGCGACCCGGGTCGGCGCCGGGCCCTTCCCGACCGAGCTGAGCGACGCCGCCGGGCGCCACATGCTGGAGCGCGGACGCGAGTACGGCACGACGACCGGGCGCGAGCGGCGCTGCGGCTGGATCGACCTGGTGGCGCTGCGCTACGCGGTGCGGCTGAACGGGATGACGGCGCTGGCGATCACCAAGCTCGACGTGCTCAGCGGCATCGGGCCGCTGCGCCTCGCCGTCCGCTACCGCTCGCGCGAGGGGGCCCTGCTCGACAGCTTCCCCTACCACCAGTCGATCCTGCACTCGGCCGAGCCCGAGTACGAGGAGCTGCCCGGCTTCGACGAGGACCTCGGCGAGTGCCGCGAGGAGGCCGACCTGCCGCCGCAGGCGCGCGCCCTGCTCGACTACGTCGCCGACTTCGTCGGCGTGCCGATCCGCCTCGCCGGCGTCGGCCCGGGCCGCGAGCAGGTCGTCTGGCTCGGCTGATCGAGCACCTATTTGTTTTCCGAGTAGTAGAAGGGGGTCGGCGCCCGCGAGTCCACCTTCCAGACGCGGTCCTCCTCGATCACCGGCATGAAGTAGGGAGCCGTGGCGCCGCTGTAGAGGAGGTAGCCCCGGCGCCCGTCGACGCGCAGGCTGTTGGCTTCCACTTCGGTGCGTTCGTATTCGGAGCCGAGCACGATGTCGGGGACGGTTTCGAGCGCTTCCTCGCAGCTCGCGCTCCTGGGCAGGCCGGCTTTCGCGGCGAGCCTGCGCACCAGGCTCTCGCTGGCGAAGCGGCAGGCCCGCGGCCAGTTCTCTTCCAGCCGCCCGATCCCGTACCCGTGCGCGTAGCTGGCCGCCTGGGCGAGCTCCTCCCGGCTGGCCTCCCGGCCGAAGGCGGGGACGTCCTCGCGGTAGCCCCGGATCCGGTACTCGGCGGGACCCCGGGCGGGCACCTTCAGCGGCCCCGCTTCGTAGCCCCGCGTGGGCTCGACCGCGGCCGGCGTGCCGCGCGTCGTCTCGGCCACCGCGCCGTCGTCGCCTCCCCCGCATCCGGCCAGGGCCCCCGCGAGGGCGACGGCGCAGCCCGCCGCCGCAAAGTTCGAAAAATTCATCCAGTCAGGATTATGACAGCGGAGTGCCGGCGAGGGCGGCGACCTTCCATTCGCCGTCCTCCTCGCCCATCGGCATCGCGTAGACCGCCTGCCCCTCGCCGCGATAGATCAGGAAGGCGCGCCCGCCCTCGTGGCGCAGGCTGGCGGCGTCGACCAGCGTCGTCTCCCGGGCCACTCGTGGCGAGAGGGGGGCCGTGAACCCCCTGAGCACGCCGGCGCACCCCGCGTCCTTGAGCTGATCGGAGCCCTGCGCCAGCGCTTCGAGCTGCTCGACCATGCTTGCTGCGAGGAAGGTGCAGGCCTTCGCCCAGCGCTTCTCGGCGCGGGCGACGTAGAAGCCGTGCAGGGCGGTTGCCGCCTGCTCCAGCTCGGAGCGGTCGGCCTCCTCGCCGAAGTCCTGGATGCTGTTGTCGCCTCCCTTGGCGCGGAACCGCGCCGAGCCGCCACCCGACACGCGCAGCGGCGTGGAAACCCCGCCGCGCGGCGCTTCGCCACCGCCCTGGCCGCCGTCCTTGCCGCCGCCGCCGGCCTTGCCCTGGGTGCTCTTCTCGCCGCTGTCTTCGCCGTCGCTCGATCCGCCGTTGGGCGTCGCGGCATCGGGGCGCTCCTGCCGCGCCGTCGTCGCGCCTCCCTCGTCGGAGCCCTCGTCGCCGCAGGCGACCAGCGCGAGAACGGCGAGCGTCGCGGCGAGGAACGCCGCAAGCGGTCGTGTTGCCCCCCTGGCTGACACCCCGGCGATTGTATTGATCCGGCCTTCCCGGCCCTCCGGCACCCGGAGACTCGCGAGTACAGAAACACCGTCCGTGAGCCCGCTGTTCTACAGTTCCAGTGTGGCCTCGGGTAGACGCACAGCTAGGGTGAGCGAGCGGCTGCCGAGGGGCCGGCACGGGCTGCCGCGCGAGGCGGTGACCGAATCGCAGCGCAAGCGCATCCTCCAGGCGATGATCGAGGTGGTTTCCGAGCGGGGCTACCCGGAGACGCGCGTCGTCGACGTGATCGAGGTGGCCGGCGTGTCGAGAAAGACGTTCTATGAGCTCTTCGCGAGCAAGGAGGACTGCTTCCTGGCCGCCTACGACGTGCTGCTCGGCAACCTCCTCGGCGACACCGCCAGGGGCTTCGAATCCAGGCCCGGGGCGCCCTGGGCCGAGCGGGTCGCGGCCGGCCTCGGCGAGCTCCTGAAGCACCTCGCCGAGCACCCCGACGAGGCCCGCTTCGCGATCGTCGAGGTGCTCGCCGCCGGGCCGAAGGCGCTGGCCCGCCGCGACGCCGCCCTGCGCCAGTTCACCGGCTTCCTCGACGCCGGCCGCGCCGAAACCTCGGTCGAGCTGCCGGGCATCACCTCGCTCTCGCTGGCCGGGGGGGTCAACGAGCTGCTCTACAGCGAGATCCTGCACGGCGCGGCGGCGCGGTTGCCCAGCCGCCTGCCCGACCTGATGTTCTGGATCACCCTGCCCTTCCTCGGGCCCGAGGGGGCGGCGGAGGAGCGCGAGCGGACGCGACTCTCGATGCTCGAGGGCTAGCCCGGCGGCGTGTTGAAGGCCCGCCGGGATTGGGCCTGAGCCGCTCTTTCCATGAATGCCCGGGTTTATCTGAATCGCGGGGCTGGTAACTTGGCCCCTGGAGGGATGTATCCGAAAGGCTTTCGATGGCCGGGGCCGATGGCGCCGCGCCGCAAAGGAGATAGATAGAGCACATGCGCAAGCTTTCGATGTCGACACTCGCCCTCGGCGCGGCAATCGCCGTTGTCGTCGCCGGGATCGCCACGGCTGCGAAGCCGACCATCGTCCAGGTGGGGAACCTGAAGCTGACCCTGAACGGCGACTTCAAGCCGAAGAAGCTGCCGAGGAACAAGCCGGCCCCGATCACGCTCAACGTCAGCGGCAAGATCGACACGATCGACGGCACCCACGCGCCGGCGCTGAAGGAAGTCGTCGTCGAAACCGACAAGAACGGCTCGATCAACGTCAAGGGCCTGCCCACCTGCCGCGCGGGCAAGCTGCAGGCGCAGACCACGGCGAATGCGGAAAAGGCCTGCCGCAAGGCGATCATCGGCAGCGGCAAGACCAACGTCGAGGTCGAATTCCCCGAATCGCGGCCCTTCCTCGCGAAAAGCAAGCTGGTCGCCTTCAACGGCGGCGTCAAGGGCGGCACGACGACGATCCTGATCCACGCCTTCCTCACCTCGCCGGTTTCGGCGGCGGTGGTGACGACGGTGAAGATCTCGAAGATCAGGAAAGGCCGCTTCGGCACGAAGTCCGTGGCCAGGATCCCGGTGATCGCCGGCGGCTCCGGCTCGGTCGACAGCTTCTCGCTCAAGTTCGACCGGGGCTTCAAGAACAAACCGTTCCTCTTCGCCAAGTGCCCGGACGGCCACCTCAACGCGAGGGCGACGTCGGTCTTCAGCGACGGCACGCGCCTCACCGGGGGCTTCGTGCGCTCCTGCAAGCCGCGGGGCTAGCAAGAGCAGGCAGCTGAGCGTTAAGAGACGCAGGACCGAAAGGGCGGCCTCCGGGCCGCCCTTTCTACGCCCTCGTTGGGCTCAGTCGCGCGGGTCGAGCCGCTCGATCGGCGCCCGCGGGATCAGCCCCTCGGCTTCGTGGCGGCGCTCGCCCCGCCGCAGCATGCGCTGGGTGAGGATCGCGACGCTGAGGATCGCCGTGGCGCCGAGGCTGAGCTGGACGCTGAGCAGCCCCTCGCGGGTCCAGTAGACGTCGCGCAGGTCGAGCAGCAGGGCGGCCTCGTCGAAGGTCAGCCCCATGCCGATGCCGGTCGTGACCGCGAGTCGCTTTTCCAGCTCCTCGTCGTCGGTCAGCAGCGCCGTCGTGCCGGAGGCGAAGGCGATCAGGATGCCGGGCACGAAGTGGTGGATGTGGCGGCCGCCGAGGCTGAGGTTGCGGAAGGGCCCCCACTCGTCGCGGATGCCCAGGGTGGAGGTGCGAACAAGGGCGAAGGCGCCGAGGAAGCCGGCAAGCAGGTTGAAGAGGACCGTTTCGCTGCGCGGCGCTTCGCTGTAGCCGCTGACGGCGACCCCGACCGTGTCGAGCGCGGCGGCGGGGGCGGCTTCGACCAGGCCGTCCCCGCCGGTCGCCCGCGAGCGGCGCTGCAGCATGCGGCCGAACTGCCCGGCCAGCACCGTCCCGGCGCCCGTCAACGCGATCGCCGCCAGCCCCATGGTGGCCCGCTCCGAGCGCGCCCAGCCGAAGCGGGCCCTCGCCCGGGCGCGGCGGGCGGCGCGGGTGGGCAGGCGGCGCGAGCGCACGACCCGCAGCCTAGCCGCCCGGCTAGCGTTCCTCGGTGACGATCGTCTTCACCGTGGCGACGGCGCCGTCGGCGAGCTCGATCTCGACCATGTGGGTGCCGATCTCGCGGATCGGCTGCTCGAGCCTGACCTTGCGCCGGTCGACGCGCAGGTCGCGGGCGTCGCGGATCGCGTCGACGATCTCCTTGGCGCCGACCGAGCCGAACAGCTTGCCGTCCTCGCCGGCCCGCTGGTGGATCGTCAGCACCGTCTTGGAGAGCAGCGAGGCGGCCTGCGCTTCCCGCTCGGCGCGCGCCTTCTCGGCCTTCTCGGCGGCGGCGCGGCGGCGCTGGGCTTCCTCCAGGGCGCCGGCCGTCGCCGGCGCGGCGAGCTTGCGCGGGACCAGGTAGTTGCGCAGGTATCCCGGTGAGACGTCGACCGGGTCCCCGCGCACGCCGAGGTCCTCGACGTCCTCGAGCAGGATCGCCTGCGTCACGGGGCTCAGCGCTCCCCGACGTAGGGCAGCAGGGCGATCTCGCGCGCCCGCTTCACCGCCACCGAGAGCTGGCGCTGGTGCTTGCGCGAGAGGCCGGTGACGCGGCGCCCGCGGGTCTTCCCCCTGTCGGAGAGGAAGCGGCGCAGCAGGTTGAGGTCCTTGTAGTCGACCGCCTCGGAGTTGATCCGCGTGTACTTGCGCGGCCGCACCCGGTCCTGCGCGCGCCTGCCGCGCCGCGCCCCCGATGCTCCTGCGTCCTTCGTCCTAGCCATGAAGCGCGGAATCCTACAGATCGCCGCATACTGGGGTCGACGGGCGATA